>OLOY01000391.1_pt1 | contig 35286 bp, 27 predicted proteins | sample 1672771 | NCBI WGS metagenome assembly OLOY01 (sample SAMEA3136722, study PRJEB25190) | human gut metagenome
CGGCGAACGCGAAGGCCATCGCGGGCAAGCAGGACGCGCTCACGGCTGGCGCGAACGTGACCATCGACGGCGCGACCATCAGCGCGACCGACACGACCTACGGCGAGGCCACGGCGGCCAAGGCGGGCCTCATGTCGGCGGCGGACAAAGCCGCGCTAGACGGAATAGCGAACGTGAAGGAATGGGTGGCGAGCCGCGGGCAGAACCTCGTGAGCAACGGCTACGCTACGCTCGGCGACAGCACGAACTTCTCGGGATTCTCGTTCGACGGCGCGGACGCCTTCCAGTCGGGCGGGTCTTTCTTGCATAGGGCTACGTCTCCGAGCACCCTGTTCACCGACGAGCCGATGCCGTACGACCCGTCAACCGCGTACAGGCTGTCCTACTACATCAAGGGCGACTGCGCGGACGCGAGGTACTACGACATCCTCGACTGCTTCGACATCGACGGATTGCGGATAGACGACAGCAAGGTGACATTCACGCCAGGCTCGACGACGAGGCTCGCGGCAGACCTCAAGCCCGGGGACACGCACGTCAGCCTTGAGAGCGTCGCCGGCTTCAACACGTCAGACTCCGACGGCAGGCAGCGCTTCAACAGGGGCCTGATGTTCTGGGACTACGCGAACTCGCATGGCTACGAGTATCCGCCCGAGACGTACACGAGGAATAGGCACGACGGCCTGTGGTCGAGCAACGCGTCCGCAATCGACAAGTCGAGCAACCGCGTGGCGCTCGACAAGCCATGGAGCGGCAGGACAGTCCCGAAGGGGACGGGCGTGTCGCAGACGGAGAACGGCGCGACGTTCGTATACGGGAACGCCTATTTCACCGTCCCCGCAGGCGAATGGACGCGCAAGGAGGTCACGTTAGAGCACAAGGCGCGCCCAGGCACCGCATACGTGAAGATAGGCTGGCTGATACCGAACGTCATGGGCGGCGCTTCGAGCGTGACCACGAAGCTGACGGGCGTGTCATTCGGCGCGGTGCCCGCGTACTCGAAGACGGCGTCGTTCGCGACCGATTCGAACAACTCCAAGACCGCCGACCGCCTCAAGACGGCGCGGAAGGTGGCCATCTCGGGCGCGGTCAACGGCAGCGCCACGTGGGACGGCTCGGGCGACCTGTCGATAGTGGTCGCGGGCGATACGGCGGCGGCTGGCTTTTTGGCCGCGCACCCGGTCGGGACGTTCATCGAGACGAACGGCTACGACCCGTCGGACTACGGCGGCGAATGGAGCATGGTGCCCAGCATCGGCCCGTACACGTGGCTCAGGACTAAGTAAGGAGAAGACATGGCGAAGACAGACAACATCACGCATTACGTCTGCGACAGATGCGCGGCTGACGCGTACCTGGCCGCGAATTCGGCGGCTTCCGCCGACTGGCGCGAGGTCGAGCGTTACGACCAGTACGGCAGCAGGGCGAGCCGACTGCTGTGCAAGGCCTGCACGGACGAGTACAAGCAGCTCGCGGCCAAGCAGGACGCGGAATTCCAGCAATTCATGGCGAAGAAGGGCTAGCCGATGAACCAAACTATCAAGCTCGACACGCGCAAGCGCGAGGGCAAGTACGGCGAGGCGCGGATAGCCCCGCTGCGCCGAGGCGAGCGCAACAACGCGCTGCTCACGGTCAAGATATGCGCGAACGGCCAGCCCTATGACCTGGCGGGCAAGACCGCGAGCCTGGTCGCCGCTACGGCGGCGGGCAAGCTGGTCGGCCCGTGCCCGATGGAGGTCGCCGAGGCGGGAATCGCGCGAATCATGCTGCCGGCGGCGCTGTACTCGGCCGTGGGAACCTTCACGGGCTACGTGGAGATTCGCGAGGGCGAGACTCTTGTGGATACCACCGATTCCTTCGGCGGGAAGGTCATCGAGTGCGCCGACCTAGACTCCGAGCAGGCCGCCGAGTTCACGCCGCTTCTGGGCGAGCTGCAAAATGCCGTAGCGGACGCGAAGCGAGCCACGACCGAAGCGGCATCGCACCAGCCGCGCATCGGCGAGTCCGATACGTGGGAGGTCTGGGACATTACTTCCGCGAAGTATGTCGACACGGGCGTGGCCGCGCGAGGGGCGCAGGGCGAGAAGGGCGAGCCAGGCAAGGACGGTGCACCCGGCAGCGATGCGCAAGCCACGGACGTTCGCATTGCTGGCACCAGTATCACGGCGGACGGCGTGGCGGATATACCTGCTGCGGCTGGCAACGAGAACGTATCGAGCAAGAACTCTTATGGAGTTGTCAAAAGTCGTGGTGCTGCATATGGAGTATTGCTTCACCAAGATGGGATATGCACGAATGCGGCAACCACAGGCGATATAGATGCTAGGGACAACTATTTCAAGCCAATACCTACAGCATTACTTGACTACGCCATGAAAGCCGCCATGTGCGACGGCAAGGGGGCGGCATGGACTCCATCGGAGCAGGTTGCCGCTAAGAAACGTATGGGAATATCCGACAGCGGAGGGTCTTCATCCGATATACCAAGTATTTGGGTTTACGATACCGACTATTCTCCTAGCGAGGATGGGTATTTCACCTTTCAGACGGCAAACCTAACCTGCGTATATCCTTATGCTTACGATGCAACTTTCCCCAAGGACAATGATATCGTTTTCCACAAAGGGTACATCTACCATGAGATCGCCAATTCCGACAGCAGTAGTGCGATTTACATGGAGAGAGCAAGAATGTTTTAACCAGGGTTCATTTATGGCCAAGCGACAGCCGCAATCACCGATGGCGACGCAAGCCGACAAGGACTACGCCGCGGCAATCAAGGCCGCGATTCAGGAGGAACAGTCGCCCGCATCGGGCGAGTAGGGAGGGCATGAATGCCATTCGAAATCATTGACGGCATGACTGGAGTGCCGCACATCAGCAGCGACGACCTCTCGGAGCTGAACGACGCGCTCGTCGGCGGCGGATACCACGTATGGGACTATGCCAGCGCCTTCTGGCTCACCATGTCGAGCGCGAACAAGGCGACAATCTCGGCTGGCGTCGGCATGGTCGACGGCAAGAGGTTCCGCAATTCTGGCGATGTCACGGTGACCGTCGATTCGGGCACGCAGGGGCAGAAGCGCAACGACCTCGTCGTGGCGCGCTACTCGCGCACCAGCGCTGGCATCGAGAGCGTCGAACCGGTCGTAATCAAGGGGACGCCCACCACCGGCACCCCGAGCGACCCGGCGACCACCACGAAAGACCTGAAGCTGTGGCGCATCCCCATCGACGGCCTTAATGTCGGAACGCCCGTAAAGCTGCTCAGCCCCCTCCCGGGGATAAGCGACCTGGCGGATGCGAACAAATCAATTGTCAAGTCGGCGCGAGTCGGCGAAGGCGGCATGCTGACGCTCGAATGCGCCGCGGACGGCTCGTGGATCTCGCTGCGCGGCAATGCGTTTTGGAGCAAGCACTCAGACGCCTGGGCGAGCATGGTGCAGATTCCCGGCTACAACAGCGGCAGCGACTGGTATATCGATACGGGATTGACCGTGCCGAATGCCCCCGCGAAGGCCAAGCGCTTCGACGGAGTCGGCTGGCAATGCACGGCGGACACGGTGCAGCCGATGTACATCAACAACTTGTGCATCATCGTCGCGACAAGCGGAAAGGTCTACCTCGGCGAATGGAGCAAGAACCAGGGGGCGACGCAGTTCATCGCCGTCCCGAACGGAGGCCGCATGTCGATGGACATCGGCTACTAGGACCAAGCCGACAGGCAATAGAGAGACCCCAGGCGGGCAACGGCGAACAGCCGACCCGCCTGGGGTTTTCTTTTTGCCGGGGGAGGGCGCGATATTGCACCTGCCGCCCGCGTGACCTCTCGCGCACAATCGCGGGAGGAGGGCAAATGGCATGGGCGGCGGAAGAAAGGAGACGGATGGATATGGCGGCGATTGCCGCGAGCGTCATCAGCGGCCTCTCGCTTGCCGCTATCACTGGCCTGGCGGGCTTTATGTCGAGGCAGATGGGCGAGATTCGCGAAGAGTGGGGCGCGATGCGGACCGCACAGCGCAACGCGCTCAAGGCCTCCATCGTGCAGTCGTACGAGGCGGCGCAGCGCGACGGCTACATCAGCGCTTGCGAGCTGGAAACGATGAATCGACGGGCGGAGAGCTACTACGCGCTCGGCGGGAACAACTACATCCACGCAATCATGACGCACGCGAATTCCGACCTGGAAGTTCGCGGGGAAATACCGAGATAGGAGGACGAATGGAAATCAATTGGGTTTTGCGACTGAAGAACAAGGCCACCTTGACCGCGCTCATCGCGGCGGCGCTGGCCTTCGGCTACCAGGTCGCGGGCATTTTCGGCGTCGTGCCGCCCGTCGCGCAGGACGCGCTGGCGCAGGCGGCGATGCTGCTCGTGAATATCCTGGTCGCGCTCGGCGTGGTGGTCGACCCGACCACTGCGGGAATCGGCGACAGCGAGCGAGCGATGAATTACACGGAGCCTAAGGGGGAGTAATGGACGAGGAAGAGCTCAACGGCATGGGCAAGGGAGACTATAGCGACGGCCCGATCGAGGGGGTGGGCCGATGAGCATCACCTGGTACGGGACGCCGAATTTCAGCTACGGCAACAACGGCCGCTTCTATATCTTCGTGCATATCTGCGAGGGCTGGTGGGACGGCTCGATTTCGACGCTGCAGAACCCCGCGCGCCAGGCCTCCGCGCATTACGTAATCAGCGGTAGCGACGTGGCGCAGCTGGTGAGCGAGAACGATTCGGCCTGGCATTGCGGCAATTACTGGTACAACCGCCGCAGCCTCAGCATCGAGCTTTGCGGCACCACGGCGAACCCGCCGAGCACCGAGACGCTGGACACCTGCGCGAAGCTGCTCGCGGACATGTCGAAGCGCCACCTCGGCGGCGCGAAGCTCGTGCACGGCGAGAACATCATCTACCACCGCGAGGTATACGCGACCTCGTGCCCGTCAACTGCCAACATCGACTACGCGGTCGCGCAGGCGAACAAGATTCTCGGCTACGGCGGCGAGGGCTATCCGTCGGGCTGGCAGCAGGACGGCGAGTGCCGCTACTGGTACGCCAACGGCGACGGCACGTGGCCGACGGGCTGGGCGAAGATAGGCGGAGCCTGGTACTTCTTCGACGAATGCGGCTACATGCGGGCTGGCTGGCTTTCTGACGACGGCAAATGGTACTTCCTCAACGACGAGCACGACGGAACCTTCGGCGCGATGGTGACGGGCTGGCGAGAGATCTCGGGCAAGTGGTACTACTTCACGTCATCGGGCGCGATGGCCACGGGCTGGCAGCTCGTGAATGGGGCCTACTACTACATGGGCGAGGACGGCGAGATGGTCAAGGGCTGGCAGCTGGTCGACGGCAAGTGGTACTGGCTGAAAGAGGACGGCAGCATGAGCAACGACGAGGTGCTGCGAATCGACGGCAAGTTCTACGGCTTCGACGAGACGGGAAAGATGCTCGGGCACTCGCTCGACGCGTAGCTGTGACAAGCTGTGACAGAGCTGTGACAAAGCTGTGACATTTGGGGCGCCTTCGGGCGCCCCTTTTTTGCGTTTTATTCCAGTGGGGTGGGACGCGCCTAAAACTGTCCAGAAAACGCGGCGCGCATATCCCAGGCATATCCCAAGTCGTTGTTTTTTAGCCGATTTTGCAGAGCTTACAAAACTTACAGAACGGCATAATGCCTGGTAAACGGCCTTATAGAACTTACAAGCCCCTAAGCTTTGTGTCCGGGCGTGCCAACGTGGCGCCAATATTCGAACGCCGAGATATGGGACAGAAGACTCGTCATGCGGCCTCCGTTTCGCAAAAAGGTGTCTGCATTGTAGCGCCTGTCGGGGTCGGTGGCGAGAGCTTGCGGGGGATTGGCGTGATTTCGGGGGCTTGCCCGCTGGCCGGCTTGACCGATGGCCAGGTTGCCGATGGCCGACTTACATCGCACGGGGCCTGGTCGCGTTCATGGTTGTTTCTGGGGCACCCGCAGTGTTCGGGCTGTTTGCTGTACGAGACATTTGGAAACTCAGAGCGAAGATTGCTCCGGAAAACGAAAGTGCCTTCGAGTGCGATGCTGGTGCTAAGATGAGTAAATTTGAAGCGCCGATTGACGTAATCGGTCGGCGCGGTTCGTTGAATAGGGGGAATCATGAAGGTTCTTATGGTCAATGGCAGCCCGAAGTCGAAGGGCAATACGGCGGCAGCGCTTGCCGAAGTTGGCGCCGCGCTTGAAAGCCACGGCATCGAATGGGAGGTGTTTCAGCTGGGCGTCGCTCCCGTGCGTGATTGCATTGGTTGCGGCAAGTGCGCCGAACTCGATTGCGCGTGCGTATTCGATGACGACATGGTCAATGAGCTAATCAAAGCCGCCCAGCAGGCCGATGGCTTCATATTCGGCACACCGGTGTATTACGCGCATCCCACCGGCCGTATTCTGTCAGTGCTCGACCGCGCGTTCTATGCAGGGGGTGCGGCATTCGAGCATAAGCCGGGTGCGGCTATCGCCGTGGCACGCCGTGGAGGCATCACGGCATCGTTCGACGTGCTCAACAAATATTTCACCATCAAACAGATGCCTGTTGTGGCGTCAACTTATTGGAACGGCGTGCACGGACGCGTGCCGGGCGAAGCTGCGCTCGATGAGGAAGGCATGCGCACGATGCGCAATATCGGCCACAACATGGCATGGATGCTGAAGTGTATCGAGCTCGGCCGCGAAAATGGCATCGAGCCGCCTGTTGCCGAAACGGGTGCCATGACGAACTTCATTCGCTAGGAGCTTGCGGGCGATTTTGCGGGTATACGCGTGAGGCGGTACTGGGCGCCTCACGCGCGAGGTGAATTGAGTGAGTCGGCCTGGCGGTAACAGCGACGAACGATTTAACGTGCCCGATGAGGCGTCCATGAATCTGTTGCACTGGATGCCGATTGTCCCGGTAGCTATGGCTGGTTTTCGCAAGGTATTTTGAGGGCGGCCATGGTGCCCTTCGGCATTCCTTCTGGCATTCGGCGGTTGCGCTTCGCATTTTGCGCAGCTTTCGTTCTATATCTCTGCAATTTTATGGTGTTTGGCGGCTTGCGCCTGCGCCTGGCGAACGCCGGCGTAGGCGCGATGTCTCGCGAAGAAGAACAGCGCAATCATGGTAGTGCCGGTGACGGTCCAGGTGATGGGGTAGATGTTCATGAGCGAGGTGTAATCGTTCATCGACGGGAACACCCAGAAAATGAACGCGATGCGCAGCAGGCACGACCCCACGATAACCACGATGGTGGGCAGCACCGACCAGCCCATGCCGCGCATGGCGCCTGCGGTCACCTCGTAGGTCGACGTCATACATTCGAGCAGCTCAACGTGCCACATGCGAATGGTGCCGTAGCCAAGTGCGCCGGCCTCGGTCGTGAACGCTCCGAGCGAAATATTGCCCAGGCCGACGAAAATCGCGCTCAAGGTAAGGGCGCTCAGCACCGCAGCCGCCATGCAAATGCGCACGATGGAGTCGCATCGCTTGAGGTTGCCTGCGGCGAAGTTCTGCCCGATAAACGTCACAGCCGCTTGCGAGAACGCGCTCACGAAGAAGTACGTGTAGTACTCGTAGTTCATAGTGGCCGCTGAACCGGCGGTGGAATCGGCGCCAAAGCTGTTGATTGCCGCTTGGATAATGACGTTGGAAAACGAAAAGACCATCGACTGAAGGCCTGATGGCAGGCCGATATACAAAATCATCTTGAGCGCTTTGCGATCGACGGTCAGGTGGCGCGGCTCAAGGCGGAACGCGTCTTCCTCATGCAGTAGCATTCGAATGACGATGACCGCGGAAAGCGCGTTCGAGATGTCGGTCGCAATCGCGATGCCAATGACGCCGGCATTGAAAACGGTGACCGCGATTACGTTGAGTATCACATTGAGCAGCATGGCGGCAGCGAGCGCGTACAGCGGGCGTCGGGTGTCGCCTTTCGCGCGCAGCACGGCCGAGCCGAAATTGTACGCGAGGAAGAATACGCTGCCCGCGAAATAGATGCGCAAGTACCACGCGGCCTCTTCGGTTGCCTCGGCGGGCATGCCGATGGCGTCGAGAATGGGTCCCGTTACGAGCATTCCAACGACGGTAAGCAGGGCGCCGCATACAAGCGTGAGCACGGCGGTCGTTTGCACCGCGTTCTTCACGAGGTCCATGCGCCCGTGACCGATTCGAATGGCGATTGCGACGTTCGCGCCGACTGACAGGCCTACGAAAAGCCCGATGAGCAGGGAAATGACCGGCGCAACGCCGCCGACGGCCGCCAGGGCGCCGCTATTGATGAATCGTCCGGCAACAACGGCATCGGCGGAATTGAACAGCTGCGAGATGATTGACGAAAGCGCCAGCGGAACGGTGAATATGATGAGCTTGCCCAAAAGGGGGCCGTGCAGCATGTCGATGCTGTTCGTCCTTTTCGGCTGTGCGGGGGTTTTGGTTGCTTCGAGTTCGGGCGAGGCGGAGGCGGTGTTGTCTGTGGTGCTCATTGACGCTGGCGTCGCTTTCCGCGCTTGAGGCGCTTTGTTTCGAGTGTGTTTCAGGTGCTCAAAGGGTATAACACTTTTGCCTGGTCAAGGGGCAGCGAATACACGAAGCGCACACGCAACGCCCGCAGGTAGCACAAACGTTGCGCCACGATGTCGCTTAACATTTCGAAAAATGCGTGCCGTTTATTGAAGCGTGAGCGCGTGCTCCTCTTCCGCAATGTCGCTCTCGTCGAATTCGTAGTCTTTGCCGGGCAGAATCGCGTTCAGAATGATTCCGGCGAGTGAGCCGATGGCCAGGCCCGAGAGCGAAATCACGATGCCGGAAACCTCGAAGGTGATTGCGCCGGCTGCGCTGTAGGCGATGCCGATAGACAGCACGAGCACGATGGCGGCTACGAGCACGTTGCGGCTTTTCTGGAAGTCGACGTGGTTTTCGACGAGATTGCGCACGCCTACGGCCGAGATCATGCCGTAGAGCACGAGCGACACGCCGCCAATCACACACGAAGGCATGGCGCCAATCACGGCGGCGAATTTCGGGCTGAACGAAAGCACGATTGCGCAGCACGCCGCGATTCGCACGACGCGCGCATCGAACACACGGGTCAGCGCGAGCACGCCGGTGTTTTCGCCGTAGGTAGTGTTAGCGGGTGCGCCGAACAGCGAGGCCAAAATGGTGGCGAGTCCGTCGCCGAGCAGCGTGCGGTGCAGGCCCGGGTTGGCGATGAAGTTGCGCTCGCACGTGGAGCTAATCGCCGAGATGTCGCCGATGTGTTCAATCATCGTGGCGAAGGCGAGCGGCATGATGGTGATGATCGCGGTAATGGCGAGGCCTGCGTCGAAGCCAGGGCCAAACAGCGAGAATACGGTGTTATCCCAGCTGAACGGCAGACCGATCCACTTGGCTTCGGCTACGCCCGAGAAATCGACCTCGCCTATTGCGGCCGCGGCGGCGTAGCTTACCACCACACCAATAAGGATGGGGATGATCTTCACCATGCCGCGCCCCCAAATATTGCAGACCACAATGGTCGCGATAGCGATAATCGCCACAATCCAGTTGGTGGAGCAGTTAGCAATGGCCGAACTCGCCAGGATAAGGCCGATGCAAATGACAATGGGACCCGTAACTACGGGTGGGAAGAAGCGCATGACGCGCGCGGGGCCGAATGCGCGGAAGAGCGCCGAAAGCACCAGGTAAAGCAGGCCGGCGCACGCGACGCCGAGGCATGCGTAGGGTAGAAGTTCGGCCTCGCCGTTGGGAGCGATGGCGGCGTAGCCCGCGATGAACGCGAACGACGAGCCCAAAAACGCTGGCACCTTGCCCTTGGCCAGAATATGGAAGAGCAGCGTGCCCAGACCGGCGAACAGCAGCGTGTCGCTTACCGAAAGGCCCGTGAGCACCGGCACCAAAATGGTGGCGCCGAACATCGCGAACATGTGTTGGATGCCCAGCACAAACATGCGCGGCTTGCCAAGGGTGGTCGCGTCGTAAACGGCGGGTGGGGTTTCGGACTCCGAAGTGGCGCGGGCGGTATCGCTCATGGTTTGCCTTTCTGGAAGATTTCAAATCGTCTTATGATAAGGCTTCGAGGGGCTGCTCGTTCATTGAAATACGGTTTTTCGCGCGTCAATTCGGCTTGGGGCTATTCCCAGCCCTTCCATACATCGGGTTGATAGCCGACCGTGGCTTGACGTCCGTTGCGCACGATGGGTTCGCGCAGTATTTGCTGGTTTTCGAGCACTTTGTCGAATTTCTGGTCGGCGCCGAGATACTGCACGAGTGCAACCGTGTCGGCGTCTTTGGCCGACGGGTCGATGAGTGCATCAATGCCGCCAGCGGCGCGGGCAACGCTTTCGAGCTCGCCTTTGCTCAGACCTTTTTCCTTCAGGTCGACGAACTGGAACTTCACGCGGCGTTCCTTGAAGTAGCGCTGCGCCTTTTTGGTGTCGAAACTTTTCTTGGTGCCGAAGATCTGGATGTTCATGTTCGAGCCTTTTCGGTCGAGCAGGTGCTTCTCCTGCGAATATGACAAAAAACAATGCCGCCAGTATAACTTTTCGTCGTCGTTTGTGGCACGAATGGGGCGTTTGGCCCAAGTCCAATACGATGCCAGCATACTTTTCACGGTTCGAGCGAAATTGGCCAGGAAGGGGTGGGCCAGGTTGTTGCGGACTAGCCGGCCCACCTAAAAAGAATCGATTATGCAACAAAAGACCGGGTGGAAGGGAAAGTCGCGCTCGATTATCCCTTCTGGCTTATGGCAAGCGGGCCGATGGCGGTGAGGGGCGCGAAGCCAGGCGCAAAACAGAAGGGAAAAAGCTCGTGGGCTAAAGGGGACGAACTCTTCAGGCGCAGCTCCCATGGACGCGTTTCTTTGGGAAAGCCTGAACCCAATTCCTGTCGGACCTCGGCTACTTCTGCGCTATTTCCTTTCCAATCGCATTACTTCATGCTCTTCTGCATGACCCTCTTCGTGTTCTTTCATGACGACATGAACCACGTCGGGGCGCTGCTTGGCCATGTACACGTGGCGGTAGTCGGTGTGCGCATGCTCGCGATGCTCGTGCATGTGCTGCGACACGATTTCTCCCGCGTGGTGCGGGTCGTGGGCGATCTCGCGCGCTGCATCGATGGGATGGCGGTCGGCGACTCCGTAAACCGCGCCCGCGAACAGTGGCATGATGAACACCGTCACGGCGCCTGCGGCGACCATGATGGAGGCCGTGCTTGCGTCGATGGACCCGTTCTTCACGCACAGCGAGGTGACCGCAACGATGATCGGCAGGGCTGTGGTGCAGTAGAGCGCGACCGAAATACGCTCGTGCATCGTGTATTTCGTACGCGTTTTGGGCATTGAAAGCGAGATGATGATGGGGACCGTGCGCACGGCGAGCAGCAGCGCGACGAAGCGCGCGAGCATGGCCGGATCGGCCGCGATTGCCGAAATATCGATTTTCGCGCCTGATACGATGAAGAACAGCGGAATGAGGAAGCCGAAGCCAATGGCGTCGAGCTTAGTCTCGAGCGACACGTTGCCTTCGGGCGTGATGTATCGGAGCACGAAGCCAGCCGCGAACGCGCCGAGCACGATGTCGATGTCGAACAGCGCCGAAAACGCCACGAGGGCGACCAAAATCATGATGGTGCCGCGCACCGATGTTTGCGAGGTGGTATTGGCTTTTGCCTCGAGGAATTTGTAGAGGCGTGTGCCGTTTTTGCGGGCCATGGCGGGCACGAGGGCGGTGACGACGCACAGGATCATGAATGCGGCGAGAATCGCTGCAGTCTGCCAGTTCGTGCGCGTGGAGAGCAGCACCGCCATGGCGAGCACCGGGCCGACTTCTCCCCAGGTGCCGTATGCGATGACCGTGCGGCCGACTTTCGTATTCATGAGCTCGCGCTCGCGCAAAATGGGCATGAGCGTTCCGAGCGCCGTGGTCACAAGCACGATGGCCATGGGAACCACCCCGATGCCGCCGATGGCCAAATTCGGATGCAAGAACACGAGCGCCAGCGCGAATGCGAAGGTGACAAGCCACGTACGCAGGCCCTTTTTGCCTTCGGTGCCCGTGAGCATCTTCGGGTTGATTTCGTAGCCTGCGAGCAAGAACAAAAACGCGAGGCCCAAATCGGAAAGCAGCGTAATAGGCTCGGTGAGCCAAATATGGTTCATACAGTTCGGGCCGAGGATTGCGCCGAAAGCCAGAAGAAGAACGGTTTCGGGAATGGGCTTTTTCGGAATCGCCTGTGCGATAACGGGTGCCACAAATGCGACAACCGCAATAATTGCGAGCGAGATGAAATCGTGTGCCATAAGATGCTTCCTGTTGTTGGACATTGTCGTCCTTTGTCAAACATGATAAGCATAGGCGTTTTTGAAGCGTCTTGGGCAAAAAGCGCGAAACGTCGCTAAAACGATGCCTTTTGCGGCCGCGATTGATTTGGACAGGGGAGGGTAGTTAGAAAGGATGGGCCGACCTCGCCATGGCTTTTGCTCGAAGCTCGAGCCAAACGCGCCGTCACCGCATCGTGCTGCATAGCGACAGTCGTTCTGAGGCGGGGTTTGCCTATCGCCTGTGTGCCCAGCGTAAAGTGAAGTTGTGGAATGTGACAAAAGTTGCGAATTCGGGGGCGTTCATGAGGCTGCGAATCAATTTTGCGCCAGCGAACGGTTTGTTTTGAACGGTAAATGGCTTGTTTCGCTTGCAAGAATCGCTCTAAGCGCCACTGAATAAGCGATTTCCAGCGAATTTGGCGCCTCAACGCCCCCGAATTCGCAACTTTTGTCACTTTTTAAGGGTTTCGTTTACGCGAACTTCACTGCGGTGCCATACGCAAGAATCTCAATCGTTCCCTCGGCGATGCTGTCGCTCGCGAAACGCATGGCGACAACGGCGTCGGCCCCAAGGTTTTGCGCAGCGGTGACCATGCGGTCCTCTGCGACTTGGCGAGCCTCATCGGTCATTTGCGTGTACGATACAATCTCGCCTCCGACGATACTTTTCATGCCGGCCATAAGGTCACGGCCGATGTTTTTCGAGGTAACGATATTGCCTCGAACAAGACCCAGAACTTGTACTGCTTGACCAGGGATGACGTCTGCGGTGGTAACAATCATGGCTGCTCCTGTCGTTGTGGAATGAACGGTGCTTCCATAGTACTCGACAATTGTCCAGGGATTTACTGGGAAGAAGGAAAAATGGAAACGGGGCTGAAGGGTCAAGCGTGCGAAGCCGCTCCAACGGTTGGCGGGGCGGAGCTCCGTCGACGATTCGTTTTTTAATTGGCTGTTGCTACGGTGAATGGCTATGCGCGATGAACTGCTTGAACCGTCGTACGATTAGGCGAGCCCTGCTGCTTGAAACGCCCAAAGTGCAAACGGCACTACGATAAGTGCAGGCAGATAGTTGAGCACTTTGAACTTCGTGAGGTCAACCATATTTAAGCCGAGCGCGAGAATCATGATGGATCCGCAGGTTGAAAGCTCGGAAATAAGTACGTCGCTCGCGAAAGGGGCCACGAATCCAGCGGTTAGAACGATGGCTCCTTGGAACACGAGCGTGAATGCGGCCGAACCGTATACGCCCACTCCGAGCGCGGCGCCCATCATAATGCCCGCTACGAAATCGAGCAGGCTTTTCGTGTAGAGCATGTTGAAGTCGCCGACGAGGCCCGCGTCGAGCGAGCCGACGATAGTCATCGCTCCCACGTTCATGATTAGGCACGATGTGATGAATGCATTGGCGACTTTGGCGCCTTCGCCCGCGCCAGTAAATCGCGATGTGAGTTTTTCGGTCCAGCGATTCACGTGCCCGTCGATATCGCCCGCTTCGCCAATCGCCACGCCGATAACCGTTGCAACGATGAGGAGCAGGATGTTTTGCTCGACGATGGTTCCTTGAATGCCGATGACGATTGTGCACAGGCCGAGCGCTTTCATGACGGCGTCGGTAATTGAGTCGGGGAGTCCGCGGCGCAAGAGCAATCCGACGGTGGTGCCTGCGATAATGGCGATGGTGTTAACGATGACTGCCCACACGGAAGGCTCCTTTGTTGCGACGGTCGAGCCGCTGGCAAAATTGCCACGGCGCGTTTGGGCTGTGTGCCTACATCGCTCGCGAACCGCCTATCCCTCACGTGCGCATGCGCGCCAAGCGCGCTTCCGTATCTGGCTGTGCCAGAACTGACAAGGGGAAATTATATCTCCGCTATGGCTCTTGAAGGCTTGTCCTCGCCAAGATTTAGGGAAATATACGTTTGTGCGTGCCGGCGGCGTGTCGGGTTGGCCGATTTTGCGGAAGGAAGATGATGATTGTGGTTTCTAGGGGCGAGAGTTGAAATTAGTGCAGAGGAGAGACTGACTGCATGTCGAGCGGCTTTCGATGTCGAAATCAAATGTCTGCAATTGCATATTTATGGACAATTGAGATTGAAAATAACGGGGCTGGGTGGTTTCGAGAAAAGAATAAATCGCCCTGTATAGAGCTTCGCACGAAAAGGGCAAAATAGTCCCAGCGAGGAAAATGAGTTTCACACGGGAAAACTACCTGCCTTATCCGAGAATAAAAATTATCCTTGAAAGACGGCAAGGTGTACACGATGCCCAACGTGCCGTTCTCTTGGTGCGATCGCCCGCCTGCGGTCACCGCATTCTTGGCATTCAGTGGATCGCGAACACGCTGTATCCCGAGGCCTATGACATTGACATGATTGAAGCCACCAAGAAGTTCTACAGCTTGCTCTACCATGCCAATGCGACTGACGAGCAGGCTCGCGAGATTCTTGGCAACAGCTACAACGGCTAACTCGAGAGCAGCGAGTGCGGTCGATTTCGATTGCGCAGCGGTCTTAAAGCTAGGCAGTCAAGCAAAGCGAACCGACCAATTTTAGATACAACGACATTTCTGTGTCAGCAACGCAAACACCGCAGCGGGTTTCTCGTTGCGGTGTTTGCATGAAAGGGCGGAATATGAGGGACCACTCCAAGCATATCCAAATTTCATGCGAAGAGGTCGTATCGGGTCTTTTGGCCGCCTGCAATTTCTCGCCTAAAACCGAAATGGTACGCCTTGACGAATCGTTCGGACGCGTTTTGGATGAAGGTGTGGCATCGGCGTGCATGCTGCCGAATGCGTTGACGTGCCGTATGGATTCTATTGCTGTGCATTGGTCCGATTTCGTCGAGGGGATGCCTGATACGTCGGGATGGGTCCGCGGTAAAGATTGGGAATTTGCCAATACGGGCGTTGCTATGCCAGAAGGGTTTGATACGGCTATTGTGATTAAGCACGTTGTGGTTTCCGATGACGAGCAGCGCGTCGAAATCGATGCTGCGCCGTCGGCGCAATTTGCGGGTACCTCTGCGATAGGCTCGCGTTTGAAGCCCGGTGATGTGTTGGCGAAGGCGGGCGAAATCATTGCACCCGACGTTGCGGCGCGTATGGCTGGCGGGAACGTTGCGAGTGTGGCGGTACGCCGTAAGCCACGCGTGGCGTTTATTCCCACAGGTAGCGAGTTGGTTCCTGCAGGGTCGGCCGTGGTGCCGGCAGGCAAGAACGTCGAGTCGAATAGTTTGGTGGTTCGTGTAAAAGTGGAGGCGTGGGGCGGCACTTTTATTCCCTCCGATATTGTTCCCGATGACCCCAATCTTATTATTGCCGCCGTGAGAAAGGCGTGCGCGTGCGCGGGTATTGTTGTGCTTAATGCGGGGTCTTCGAAGGGGTCGGAAGACTGGTCGGTTGAGCAGCTGGAAGAAATAGGCACCATCATTTGCCATCAGGTGAACCATGGCCCCGCTCACCACAGCTCGGCCGCCGTGGTCGACAAGACCCCTGTTGTGGGCATTTCTGGTCCTCCGTTCGCCGCTTCGTTCACGTTGGGGTTTTATCTTCAACCGCTCATGAATAAGTTCCTGGGATTTTCCGTGAGGCCCTTCAAGGTTCCGGTTCGCCTCACCGAACCCTTCCCTATCGCCGGTCCCATGTCGGGCCATAACGCACGCAAGAACTGTGCTGGCGAGGAGCGACCGTCTGAGGTCGTTGCTGGAAAGCAATTCTTTGGCGTTCGTATGCTCAATGTGGAAGCGCGGCCTGATGGGTCGCTCGCAGGAACTCCCGTCACGGGCCGTTCCGGTTCGCCTGCGACGCTTTCGGCGAATGCGCTTTTGTGCTTGAATCGGGCCAGGGTGCTTCCAGGCCGGCTGCGGGCGATGTCGTTTGGGTTGAGCTACGGTAGCGGCCGAGGAAAACAATGTGCAATGCTTTTTAGATTACGGCGCCCTGCCGTGTTCGCATCTTGACAGAAAGGGCCCCAATAATGGGACCCTTTCTGTTGGAGAGGATTCATCTTTCCGCATACGTTGGGAGCTGCGTATGCGGATTGGTGCACTATGCCAAATCGGTCGTGATGGTGTTGGCCATGATGTAGCCGTAGATCATGGCGACGTCGAAGCCGTAGCCATAGCCTCGACCGTCCTTCTCCTCGATGGAACCGCACACATCGCCTGCGGCGTACAGGTTGGCGATAGGCTCGCGATCCTCGGTCAAAACGTGGCAGCTCGGGTCGATGGCAAGGCCGCCGGTCGTGAGGTAGAACGTGGGAATGCAGGGGCATACCCAAATTCCGCCATGCGTATTGATCAGCGGAAGGTCCTTGCGGCCGAATTCGTCTTCTTCGCCGGCCTTTGCATGCGCGTTGTGCGTGTCGATCGTTTGCTGCAGGTTGCCGATGCCGTATTCGTCGATAGCCTCTTGAACGGTGTCGAAGTGAACCATGTCACCGCGGCTGAACAGGGCCTTGTATTCGGTCGTCGACCACTCGTCGTTCTTCATGGTTGTAACGGCGCCGCTCTCGTCGGTGATGATGAAGAACTTACCGCCGTTGCTGGAGTCGCGCACCGCCTTGCTGAGCTCGGCGTGGTTGTTTCCATTCACGTTGCCGAACTGGTCGCCGGTTGCGTTGACCATAATGCCGGGCGTCGTGCGGTAGGCGAATGCAATTTCGAAACGGCTGCCAGCCTGGGGCGTAGTAGACAGGAACGCGCCGAGGTCGCGGCCCATGCACTCGATTGCCGCATTCTCGGCCTGGGCGAGTACGATGCCGTCACCCGTGGAACCAGGGGCGCAGTTGAAGGAGAATTCTCCGTACTCGGGATAGTGCTCCTTAATCATGTCCTGGTTTGCCGCGAAGCCGCCGGAGGTGAGGCAAACTGCGCGAGCGTTGACAGTCCAGCTGCCACCGTCTTTGCATTCTGCGAGCAGGCCAGCGATTTTGCCGTCGTTGTCTTTGATGAATTCGGTCACTTTGGCGCCATAGACAATTTGGCCGCCCAGTGCATTGATGCGGTCGACGAGGAACTGCATGGCGTAGCCGCAGCCGCCCATGTAGCAGCCAGGTGCCAGGTACGGAGTGGTGCCGTAATAGGGGTTGACGCCCATGGTGAAGAATCCGATGCCCATGTCATGCATCCAGTCCACCATTTTTCCTGAGTTCTCATACATTGCGGCTTCGTACGGAATCTCGCCATTGAAGCGGTTGAGCTCAGGATTGACGCGCTTCTTAACTGCCTCGAGCCTGGCATCCAGGCTCATGCCGATGCTGTCATCGAAACGGCCGAGGCTATAGTTCTTCTGCAGCTCGGAGCCTGCGGAAAGAACCCCCGAATACGTCATGCACATCGAGCCGCCTGGGATATCGTTCTTTTCGAGCAGCATGACTTTGTAACCGTTTTCGAGCAGGCGCGTTGCGGCTACGAGTCCAGAAGTGCCCGCGCCCATAAACACGACGTCGACATCTGCCGTCTGTGCGGTTCCGCCTTTTGCGGGCTCGGGGGTGCCCAGCGAGAAGTCGGCGGGGTTGCCGCCGGCGTTGGCGATGGCGTCGGAAATTGCGCTGCGAACGGCCATGCTGGTCATGGTCGCGCCGGAAATCGTGTCTGCGTCGAGGTTGCCAGATTCAAGAATGCGCTGTGCCATCATGGGGCCAGCAACGCTGCCAATGCCGATCGTGTCATCATTGCGAAGGATTTTCGCGTCAGCAATCTTTGAATCGTCAATGGTGACTTCTGCATACAGGTAATCTTTGTGGCCCATGGCCTTGCCGACCCATTTGCCGTCCGTCAGGCTATCGGGGGGCTTCACCGAGCTTTTTTCGGTTGATTCTTCCCCTTTGGTTTCGGCTCCAGACTTCGAGCAGCCCGCCATGGCACCACCCAATGCCGCAACGGATCCGACTGCGATTGTCCCCTTAAGAAAGTCCCTACGATTGAGTTCCATGTTAACTCCCTCCTTGTTTCTCTTGCCGCTGAGAAGCGGCTTAGCGTTACTATAGGAGGCAAAGAATTGCTCGGTCATGACCGATTATCGATTGAATAACGCCGTAACCGACGATAACCGACTATCGGTTAGACGATGCAATATGGGGGTTTCGCTGATGAGCATGATGAAAGCAACACGTGGCGCTATCTCGACCTGTTTCCTTGCTGCCGCCATGACGATCGGTTTCGCTTCGTATAAAGCTGCCATTTCTTGTTCTTATAGAACGGCGATGGGGTCGGTGACCGAAACATGCGGGTATGTATCCGACGTCGGATTCATGATTGTCGTCAATGCCTCATCTTTTGTCACGGCTCTGATTGTCTATCTTCTTTATAGGAAGGGCGTTGTGGCGGAAGGCGGCATTGTTCAAAGCCCCGCGATCATTGCTCTTTCAACGGGTATGCTTGTGAGCCGCGAGGAGGCAGCGAGCGCCCTTCCGGCGGAAATCCTCGTCGTTATTCTTGGCGCGGTGTGCGGTTTTTCAATTGTATTGCTGTGCGTGGTGTGGATAGATACGCTTGTCCGACTTAGGACAATGAAACTTGCTCTTCTCGTTCTTGTTTTGGGGCTTACCTTAAAAGAGGTGGTCTATGCATGGGCGTGCGGGCTTTCCGGAATCACTTTCCAGCTGTTCACCGTTGGTTTGCTTCTTCTTTCGGCGATATTGCTGTTCTTTTCAAATCGAAATCGACGGCCCGTTGAGCTTTCTCAGACATTGGAAGAAGACAAGTACTCTTTCGTTAAATCCTTCATCGCGTTATTCATCCTTGTAGGAATTGTTGGCATTATTCATACCACGGTAATCGGATCGAGCGCCGAGGGCGTTGTCGGCCAGGTCGATATGGATCTCGCGGGAGAGCTGTCCTCCATCGCGGCTTTGGTAATCACTGTCGCTATGGGATGGAACGTGAGCACGTTGAAAGTTGGTAAAGTCGCCTTCCCGTGCGTCCTCGTTGCACTTTCTTTGCTGCCCCTTCTCGGTGAGAGCAATGGTGCTTTAGTTGGATTTATCTCAATTTTTTGCTATGAGGTTTATAGCAAGGTTTTTCTCGCTTACATTCTTTGCGAGTGCTATCGAACGAAGTGCTCGTCGTTAACCCTGTCTTGCTTTTTTACAGGAGGAACTGGCGGATCGCTCGCAATTGGGCTGTCAATTGGCTTGCTGCTTAGCTCATTTAGCGCCGGACACGAAGTTTCGATTCTCGCGCTTCTTACTGTGGCGGCCATTTATCCCATTGCTTTAGGAACGATGGTTTTATATCGCAGGGGCGATGGCTTTCGGTTCATTCATAAGTCCGATGGCAAAAGCGAGCCTGGCCAGGCAATTCAGGTCGATGAATCTTATGAGCTGGAAACCGCCTGTCGTTCTATTGCCGACGAGAGTGGCCTTACACCTAGGGAGCTTGACGTACTTGTCGTTCTCGCAAAGGGGCGCTCGGCAAAACATATCGCCGACGAGTTATGCATAGCTGAAAATACCGCTTGGGTTCATATCAAAAGTATATATGCGAAAACAGGAGCCCATGGAAAACAGGGCCTCATCGATTTGGTTGAAGAGGCTCGCGCATCTACTGTCCGATAGGGGTATTCGTGAGAATGTTGGGCGTGATAAGGCTCGGTCGGTATGCTGCATTCCTCATTGACGGGAAGCTATCGGCGCGCGAGTGGGCTAAAGGTATAGAGGGATCGAGCTGCGTTGCTTCGATCCCTCTATATGGCATAGACACCGTAGGTAGCCATAGGGCCCTCGATTGACTTTTGCCGCAATTGCCCCACAATCATCTCTTATTTGATTGTGGATCGTGCTCCCCTACTCTTCCAGGTCGAACAAGCTCTTCATGTCAGTTTCCTTCATGGGCGCGCCAGCTGAAGGCAGCTTCTCTGCGCGGAACTTTTCGACCTGAGCTTTGCCGCCGATGAATTCTTCTGCCGTGCCGACCATGGTCACCGTGCGGCTTCCCTTAATGGTGAGTGCCTGCACGCCTTGCGTCGAATTGGTGGTCTTCGTCTTCAGAAGCGATGTGTTGAAGTTCACCAGGCGGTAGTCGCTAGAAACGAGCGCCAGGTCACGCTCTTCCTTCAACACCGTGGCGTACATGAGCTTTGAGCCGCCGTAAATCGCGTTCTTCAGGCGCTTGCGGTTCGTTTTGGTGGCGTATCCCGACAGCGCCACGCGCGCCACGCGGCCATTCTCGAATACGAACAGCACGTCGGCCTTGTAATCTTCAGGGTCGATGACCCAAGTCACAGTCTCGTCGGCGTCCATCTCCAAATCGGTGGGCAAATACGATCCGAGCTGCGCCGATTTGGTGTCTTCGAACGCGGCAACCTTGCACTTGTATACCTGGCACTGGTTTGTGAACACGAGCAAATCGTGCGTGTTTGAGGAATCGAACTCGATGAAGGGCTCGTCGCCGTCTTTGTATTTCAGCGTCGTGGCCTTGCGCAGCACGCGGTCGGTCATCTTCTTCAGGTAGCCGTCGCGCGAGAGCATCATGGTCACGGGGTATTCCTCGACCTCGGGCTCGAGGTTCACTTCAACGATTTCCGAAGGCGCGACCAGGCCGGTTTTGCGCGGCATGACGTGCTTCTTATTCACCGCGGCGAGCTCGTCGTGGATGACTTTCTTGATTTTCTTCTCGCTTGCGAGAATAGCGTTCAGCTCGGCGATGTCGGCCTCGAGCTTTTCGATATCCTTCGTGCGGTTGATAATGTATTCCTCGTTGATGTTGCGCAGTTTGATTTCCGCCACGAATTCGGCCTGGACCTGGTCGATATTGAAGCCCTTCATGAGGTTGGGCACAACGTCGGCCTCGAGTTTCGTGCCGCGAATGATTGTGATGGCCTTATCGATGTCGAGCAGAATCGCCTCAAGACCGTGCAGCAAGTGCAGGCGGTCGGTTTTCTTGTCCAAATCGAAGTTCATGCGGCGGCGGGTCGATTCGACGCGCCATGCCACCCACTCGCTCAAAATCTCGCGCACGCCCATGACACGCGGGTAGCCGTCGACGAGTACGTTGAAGTTGCACGAGAACGAGTCTTGCAGCGTGGTGGAGCGGAACAGCTTCGCCATGAGCTGTTCGGGGTCGACGCCCCTCTTCAGGTCGATGGCGATGCGCAAGCCGGAAAGGTCGGTTTCGTCGCGGATGTCGGCGATTTCGCGCACCTTGCCCTCTTTGGAGAGTTTCACGATGCGCTCGATAATGACGTCGGTTTTGGTGGTGTACGGAATCTCGTACACCTCGATGATGCGCTCATCGGGCAGGTAGCGCCAGCGCGAGCGAATTTGGAAGCTGCCGAGGCCCGTGTCGAAGATGCGCTCCATTTCCTCGCGGCGGTAGATGATTTCGCCGCCGGTGGAGAAATCGGGCGCAGGCATGTATTCGAGCAGGTCGCACTCGGGGTCGCTTAGGAAGTGCATGGTTGCCGTGCACACTTCGTTCAGGTTGAAGCCGCAAATATCGGAAGCCATGGCAACGCCAATGCCCTTGTTCGCCGACACGAGAATGTTGGGGAACGTGGTGGGCAGAAGGCGCGGCTCCTTCATGGCGCCGTCGTAGCTGTCCACGAAGTCGACCGGGTCTTTGTCGATGTCTTTGAAAATCTCGGCGCAAATCGGCGAGAGCTTGGCTTCGGTGTAACGCGAAGCCGCATAGCTCAGGTCGCCGGAATAGTATTTGCCGAAGTTGCCCTTCGATTCGACGAACGGCGCGAGCAGCGCTTCGTTGCCCGTGGCGAGACGCACCATGGTCTCGTAGATGGCGGAATCGCCGTGCGGGTTGAGCTTCATGGTTTGGCCGACGATGTTCGCGCTTTTTTGGCGTGCGCCGTTCAGCAGGCCCATTTTGTACATGGTGTAGAGCAGCTTGCGGTGCGACGGCTTGAAGCCGTCGATTTCCGGGAATGCGCGCGACACGTTCGTGCTCATGGCATAGGGCATGTAATTCTGCTCGAGCGTTTGCGTGATGGGCTGCTCCATGACCTCGGAATGCAGGCCGATCACGTTGGGATTGTCAACATGCTTTTTCTTCGGTTCGGTTTTGGTCTTCTTCTTTGTTGCCACGGTTTCCCCTTGGTGCGTGTATCGGGCTCATCTATCGAACCGCTGGGCGGTTCGAGCGGTTATATGGCGTTACTGCAGGTCGAGCTGATCGAGATATTCCTTGCCGTGCTCGGCGATGTGGCGCTTGCGGCCCTCGTCGTCGTTGCCGAGAAGCAAGTTGAACATGTTCTCCATGGTGGCGACGTCTTCGGGCTCGACCTTGATCAGGCGACGCGTTTCTGGGTTCATGGTGGTGAGCCACATCATGTCGGGGTCGTTCTCACCAAGACCTTTTGAGCGGTTGATCGAGCACTTCTGGTCGCCGATTTCCTTCAAGATGTTGTTTTTCTCGAGGTCGGTGTAGGCGAAGTACGTCTTTTCCTTGCAATTGATTTCGTACAGCGGCGACTCGGCGATGTAGACGTAGCCCTCGTCGATGAGCGTGGGCACAAGGCGGTAGAGCATGGTGAGGATGAGCGTGCGAATGTGGTAGCCGTCAACGTCGGCGTCGGTGCAGATGATGACCTTGCTCCAGTTGAGGTTGTCCAAATCGAAGGTGCCCAGGTTCTTCATGCGCTTGTCTTTGACTTCGACGCCGCAACCCAGAACGCGCAGCAAGTCCATGATGATGTCAGACTTGAAAATGCGTGGGTAGTCTTCCTTCAAGCAGTTGAGAATCTTGCCTCGAACAGGCATGACGCCTTGGAACTCGGCATCGCGCGACGTGCGAATGGCGCCCGCTGCCGAGTCGCCCTCGACGATATAGACTTCGCGGCGGCCTTTGTCTTTCGATCGGCAGTCGATGAACTTCTGCACGCGGTTGGCCATGTCAGTTTTCTGCTGCAGATTGGTTTTGATGCTCTGGCGCGTTTTCTCGGCGTTTTCACGCGAGCGCTTGTTGATGAGCACCTGCTCGACGATTTTGCCGGCGGCTTCTTTATTCTCGATGAGATACGTGGTGAGACGTTCCTTGAAAAACGCCGTCATGGCCTGCTGGATGAAGCGGTTGTTGATGGCCTTCTTCGTTTGATTCTCGTAGGACGTTTGCGTCGAGAAGCAGTTGGTCACGAGCACGAGGCAGTCTTGCACGTCTTGCCATTTGATAGCGGTCTCGTTTTTGGTGTATTTGTCCTGCGACTTGATGTATGCGTCAAGGGCGCTGGTCAGAGCGCTGCGCGCAGCTTTTTCGGGCGAGCCGCCATTTTCGAGCCACGACGAGTTGTGGTAGTACTCCTGCATTTGGAAGGTGCGCGAGAAGCACAAACATGCGGTGATTTTAACGTTGTAATCGGGCAAGTCGTCGCGGTCGCGGCCACGACGGTCGGCCTGGATGAAGAACGGCTCGGTCAAATAATCGGCGCCGACCTTTTCCAGCACATAGTCTTCGATGCCCTTGGGGTAGCAGAAGTCTTCCTCGGTGAAGCCTTCGGGGCCTTCGAGGCGTAAGCGGAAGGTGACGTTGGCGTTGACGACTGCCTGGCGACGCATGGTTTCGCGATACCAGTCGGCAGGAATGTCGATGGACGTAAAAACCTCGAGGTCGGGGCGCCATTTAATGGTGGTGCCGGTGCGGTTTTCATCGGAAGGCTCGACTTGGAGTGCCTTCTTCTTGGCACCGACGACTTTGCCCTTCTTGAAATGCAGGGAGTATTTGTTGCCGTCGCGCCAGACGTTGACATCCATGTACTCAGAGGCGTACTGCGTGGCGCACGAGCCCAGGCCGTTTGTGCCGAGCGAGAAGTCGTAGTCGCCGCCTTGGTTGTTGTTGTATTTGCCGCCTGCGTACAGCTCGCAGAAAACGAGCTCCCAGTTGAAGCGCTTTTCGGTGGGGTTCCAGTCGAGCGGGCAGCCGCGGCCGTTGTCTTCGACCTGAATGGAGCCGTCGGCGAAGGCGGTAAGCGTGATGAGGTCGCCATAGCCTTGGCGGGCTTCGTCAACCGAGTTGGACAGAATCTCGAAGGCGGCATGAGCGCAGCCGTCCAGGCCATCGGAGCCGAAAATGACGGCGGGGCGCAAGCGTACGCGTTCCTCGTCTTTCAGCTGGCGAATGCTGTCGTTGCCGTAATTGGCCGTGGTGTTTGCCATTCTCGCTCTTTCGATGGTAGTGTTCCTTCGCGCGGCTCGCTACCCTTTCGGGTGCCGACGCGCTTCCCGCCTGGGTCTCGCTGCTTCGCAAACGCGGCTTTGGTGGCGGGTTGCTGCTAGGCCAGGCATTGCTGGCCAGATTGTTCAAACGCTGACTTTACCACATGCCGCGCACGTGCCGAGACGATGACACAGCAAAAACATCGGACGTATGTTCGATAAGTGCGAGGGTCTCGGCTACCAGGCGGTGCGTTGGTGAATTGGCGCTTCAATGAAAACGATATCGCGTTCGGCATCGTAGGTATAGACGAGATCGAAAGGATTCACCGCGAGCTTGCGTAGCAGGGGCCGTTTTCGTCGCAGAGGGGTTTCGCGAACGCTTCCGCTGGGTGCATGGCGAGCGCTGCGATTCCTGCAAGAAGAATCAGCGTTGCGAAAAGCGCTGCCGCCGTATAAGTCGTGCCGGTTTTGGGATTTTGGGAAGTGGTGTATGTCATGGCGTCCTCCTGTCGTTTTGAGCTTTCAATAAGGAGACGATTCAGGTGGAGGAATCCTTGCAAGGTTATTTGAAACTGTACTACAATAATAATATTAATCAACACGAGTAATATTAGGAGCGCCATGAAAACAGCCGAGCTCGTGAAAGCCTTGCTTGATGTTGACGAGGAAGTGTTTCTCCTTCATGGCGAAATCAATCCTCATCCGACCGTCGTGATTGTTGGCGGCGCGGCATTTCTTTTGCGCGATCTTACGACGCGCAATGTCACGCACGACATCGATGTTTTCGTTGCCGATTCCATGGTTCGTCAGGTTATGGCGAGTTACCCCAACATTAACGGGGCCGTTGCGTCATACGCTGATCAAATTCCGTACAATTTCGAAGACAGGCTTGTTCCTATCAACATTCCTTCTCGAACGATTGACTACATGACTCCTTGTACTGAAGACCTTGCTGTTATGAAGTTATACGCAAGCAGGCCAAATGATATTCAGGATATTGACGGGGCGGCTCAAAGAGGGCTTATCGATTGGGAGCTTCTTGAGAAGCTTGTCTACGATCATAATGAAGCTTCCGCATCGGCTCTTTCTCCGAATAGATACAAAGAGTTGGTTTATTTCTATGAGCAGTTTAAGAAAAAGTGGGGGCAACAATGAATCTTACATTCAAAGGTTTTCTCCGCGGATATTGTCGAGAATTGACGGGACAGCAAACGGATAACCTTCGGAAACTGTGCAAGGCAGTTGTTTGCGACCAGCCTGCAGCGGCGGAAGCGTTAATGGTTTTTGCGGCGCTTCAAGGAAAGGCAGAATATCTCGTATCGTTCACGATAGGCACTTGGCTGCATCCAGATTACACGAGGGTCTCTCTGTCGCTGGCCTTGTACGACAACGTTGAGGCATGGCTGCAATCCGACGATGCCCCCGAGCGCTATAAGAAGGTTTGGAATGCTTACCAAGCGAAAAAGAATGAGCCAGCTCGCACTCGAAGGATTAACGCATTAATGCGAGACAAGACATGCGAAACAATGCGGCAAAAGGGCCTAACTACATATCGCATATGCAAAGACCTCGATTTAAACCTTGGAAACGTGTACGCCTACCTTGGGAAAGGAGACGTATCGAAAGTGAGTTGCGATACCGCACGCAGAATAATGGAATATTCCGCTTCGCTTTGATTGGGGAATACGAAGGGGTGCCACGGATGAGGTGCGTAGGGGCGCATAAATGCCGCTAAGGCACGAGGGCCTGGCGCTAGCGTAAACTTGATTGTTTCCAGATGATTGACTCATTTCGCCGAGAATTAGTAGAGGAGCACATCAATACAACAGGGGCCCAGTCAACCTGGGCCCCTGCATGGCGCGTGGGAGGGATTGCGCCTGGGAGAAGATTATTTCTTTGCCGCGTCGGCCGCTGCCGTGTTCACGTCAACTTCGACGTCGCGCTGCTCCATGGCAGAGTCGTCCGGCTCCTTGTTGAGCTTCGGGTCAACCGTGATAACGAAGTTCGGCTTCGTCCCCGAGTTCTCGTCGGAAACGATATCGGCTTGGTGGTTCTTTTGCAGGTCTTCCATCTCCCCAACGGCGATGTTTGCGCCGGGGCAAGCAGCGACGCATGCAGGCAGCTCGCCGCGCTGTTGACGGTCATAGCACATGTCGCACTTGTAGGTCTTGCTCTCCTCTTCGTCGTAGCACGGAGCGTTGTAAGGGCAAGCCTCGATGCACATTTTGCAGCCGATGCACTTGTCGTGATCCTGTTTGACGATTCCATTGTCGAGCTTGGTGTAAGCCTCAACGGGGCACGCCTTTACGCATGCGGGGTCCTCGCAGTGGTTGCACGACATCGAGAGGAAGGAAACGTTGACGGGGCTATCTTGGCGAATGCACGATACCTTGCGGAGCAAGACGCCTTCGTTCAGCTGTTTCTCGCTCTTGCACGCAATGGAGCACGTTTTGCAGCCGTAGCAGTTCTTGTTGTTCATCCAGAAACCGAGAGCCATGACTACGCCTCCTTCTTGACTTCGATAAGGGTCTGGTTGCAGCAATGGGTACCGCCAAGGGTCTTCCATTTGTCATTCGTTACATAGCTGCTTGAACCGCCCTGCTGCTCCCACCAGCCATTCTGAAGGCCGACAACGCCCTGCTTGATGCGCTCGCCAACCTCTGCGATGCCATGGTGTTCGCCGCGATCGTTGAATACGACAACCTTATCTCCGTCTTTGATGCCACGTGCTTCGGCGTCTGCGGTGTTAATGAGAATAACCGGCGCCTGATCGCAGACCTCGTTCATCCATTCAAGATTGTTGAAGGTGGAGTGCACACTGCGATAGGTTTTGCGCTGTACACTAAAGAGCGGGTACTTCTGGGCGAGTTCGTCCCCGTTGCGCGCGTCTTCTTCGGCGCGAGCGTAGGTTGCAATGGGATTGAATCCATCCTTCTTCCAGGCCGCAACCCAGAATTCAGCTTTCTTGGACTTGGTCTTGAATTCGCCGTCCTTGAACGGGATGTAATTGTCGTCGACCACGCATACGGCATGCTTTTCTTTAAGCTCGTCGAGCGTAACGCCAGTGGGTTCGAGAACGTTTGAAATCATTTCGTCCATGGGCTTGCTGAAAGCATCGCCGAATCCGAAGCGCGTAGCAAGTTCGGAGAAGATTTCGAAGTCGCTCTTCGATTCGCCAGGTCCGTCAACGGCTTTTTCGCACAGCTGAATCCAATGGCTGCGATGGTTGGCCAAGACGCCCTCGGTCTCGAACACTCCCGTTACAGGAAGAACGAGGTCGGAGTAGAGGGCGGTAGAAGTGAGGTATTGATCGGCGGTAATGACGAACGGAATCTTTTCCAGAGCTTTCTTCACCATATTGGTGTTCGGCCACTGCGTCATCGGGTTGCCCGTCATGGAGTACAGAACGTTCACCTTGAGCGGGTTTTCGTTCAGGATGGCCTCGCCAAACTTGAAGCGCGGAATGCTCGGCGCGGGATCCTCGACCTTCGGAACCTCGATGGGGGATCCGGTCTTGACCTCGTTAACGCCACCTGCGTCGCTGATGCCGTCGCCTTCGTGGCCAACATGGCCGCACAGGGCTGCAAGGTACAGCTGGGTGCCGACGGCATTCGTGCCGTTTTCCGTGCGCATGAAGCCGCCCATGTTTTGAATGATCATTGCTTTATCGGCCTGTGCATATTCGCGGGCGACGCGTTCAATGTCGGCTGCCGGAACGCCGCATTCTGCTTCGGCTGCAGCGGAATCCCATTTCTCCGCTTCGGCGTAAATGAGCTCAAATTCGGTGTTATATGCATCGGCGGCAGAAGTTCCGTCGAGCTTCAGCGCTGCTTCGATGCCCTCTTTGTCGTGGCGCACGATTTCGTTGCTCTTGGTATCGAAAACAACGAAAGAAGTCGGGTCGTCTTTATCCTGCAAAACGGGTTCGCCGGTCGTCTTGTCGACGAGGCATGGCGCGCAGGTGTGGGCAAGGGTGAATTCCTTGTCAAATAGGTCTTCGTCGATGACGATTTTGATCATCGCAAGGGCGAGCGCGGCATCGGTGCCAGGCCAAGGTTGAATCCACTCGGACGCTTTGGCGGCAGATTCAGTGCAAATGGGATCAATTACGACGAACTTGCCGCCGTTTTCCATCATCTTCTCGAAGCGCTGGAAATAGCCCTGTTTGGAGATAGCGGGATTGTTGCCCCAGGCGATAACGTAATTGCTCTTCTCGATTTGGTTGCGCGTGTCAAGGAAGCGCTGTCCGTAAATAGGCACTTCAGCGGCGCTAGTTCCAGCGCAGCACAGTGAGCCAACGGTCGTCGAGGCTCCGCCCAGGTGAGCGAAGAACGCCGACGCGATGGGGCCGTGCATTGCGCCGAAGTTGCCCGATCCGGTTACATAGCAAATAGAATGAACGCCGTCGGTGTCGATTGCATCCTGGAATTTCTCCTGAATCAAATCGAAGGCTTCGGACCATTCGATTTCTTTGAATTCGCCGGATCCCTTGTCGCCAGTTCGCAGCAAGGGCTTAGTAAGACGGTCGGGGTCTTTCGTCATGAATCCGCGAGCTATGCCTCGGGCGCAAGCCGCGCAATCGTTGAGTTCGGAAGATTCGACTTTGGCGATTTTGCCGTCGATGACATATGCCTTCAGGTTGTGGTGCTGGCACTCCGGCGGACAGGTTGAATAGAAAATTTGCGCGCCCTCGTATGGATCGGCTGCGGCTTCTTCCTGTTTGTCGGTCTTTTTGTCCCCTGTGCTTCCGCATCCGACAAGACTTGTTGCAGCAACTGCGCCAGCGGTGACGGCCGCAGTTCCCACGAACGCCCTGCGAGACAGAGCGGGCATGGTAGTTTCCGCATGCTCTTTCATATCTTTCCCCCTTTTTCCTTAAAGATTTGAAAGGATGCTTCATATTTTCACCATTAGCTCTGGTTAACTCAATTGAACGGGCTGTAATATTTCATTAAGAAATTGCTCTAATTCTTAAGAAATTATTAACATTGGACCAATCGTAAAATCGCTCTATTATTCAGGGATACTAGGCATGAATACTATGCTGGCCAGCTGGCGAATGGGGGGTTCGCGTTTGGCGCAAGGGGGATTAATGTCCGACAGACTGAACGAGCGAACGGGCGGAAAGCAAGCCAGGGCGAAGTTTTGGGAGCTTGCACCCAAAAAGGCAAAGGCCCCATCTCGCCATCGCGGCCTGCGCAGTAAAATGGCGATAATCGTAATCGTCCTGATTGCTGTGCTCATGGGCGCCGATGCGTTGTGGAATTACAGTCTCCAACGCACGCAGGCTGAAAACGAAGCTCGCGAAAAAGCTGAGGTACTTGCTTCCGAGATGCGCGCCATGTGGGATTTCATCGATATGAACCAAGATGTCATCAATCGAGACGAGAATGGCAATTTCCGCACGAAAACGCTCGTATGCGTGGTCGCCGCGAAATCGGTGAGCACATTATTCACGAGCAACACCGACTACATTATTCGTTTCACAGGGGAAGCCCCCAGGCAGAAAGCGAATGCGCCCGACGCTTTTGAGCAGGAGGCCTTTGATGCGTTTCGTTCCAATCCTGGCCTTGCTTCATATAGCGGCGTTCGAACCGACGAAGAAACGGGCCAGCGCGTGTTCCGCTATACCGAACCGCTGTATGTGACCGAATCGTGCCTTGAGTGCCACGGCGATCCGGCTGGAGAAATTGATCAGTATGGCTACCCGAAAGAGGGCATGAAGGTAGGCGACATCGGCGGCGCCATGTCCATTACCGAGCCTATGAGCATCTACGAAGAAGGTATTGCGACATCCGTAACGCAGCAGGCTCTCATGGTGCTCATTATGGTTGCAGTTGCGGGTCTCGGCATTTTCCTTGCGGCGAATCGTTTGCTGCTGCGCCCCATCGAGAGCCTCTCGCGGGCGGCGCATGATATTGAGACGGGAAATTTCGACTATAAGCTTGACACGTCGCCGCGTGTTGGAGGCGAAGACGAGCTTTCCGAGTTCACGCGCGATTTCGATTCCATGGCGCGCCACCTTGAGCGTTTGTGCACCGACTTGAATAGCGAAGTGAAGAAACAAACTGAAGAAACGCGCGTGCTCAACGATATGCTCATGTACCAGCAGCATGAACTGAAAAAGGCACTTGATAAACTGCATGAGGAATCGGCCTATAAAAGCGAGTTTTTCGCCATCGTGAGTCATGAACTGCGCACGCCGCTCACTTCGATTCTCGCCTTCGCGCGTTTGCTGCTCGAGAATCCGAACCTCGATGAAAAAACGCACGAATCCATTGCCGATATCGAGGCAAATGGAACGCTGCTTCTTAATTTGGTAAATAACATTCTCACTATCTCGAAGGCCGAAGCTAACCGTAACGAGCTGCTTGTCGAACCGGTCGACTTCGTCGACCTGCTTGGATTTATTAAAAAGACGCTCGATCCAATTGCCGCCAATAAGGATATTGCGCTTTCCGCGAAGGCCGATGCGAACGTGCCGATATCTATGGCTGACTGGGAAAAGCTGCGTCGCGTGATCGAAAACCTCGCCGATAACGCCATTAAGTATACCCATCGCGGTGGTCGCGTGGATGTTCGCGCAACATTCATGGCGCCGCTCGACCCTCGCGCGTACGATGATGGGGCGCTCGCAGGGGACGAAGTCGAGCTTGCGTATGGCGATGGCAGCAACGTCATCGCACGTTCTGATTCCAAGGTGGGATTGGACTCTGCGCGTCACGATTGGGAAGTTCCCCTCCCCTGTTCTTCCGCTCCGCATGGCACTATTTGCGTCACTGTTGCAGACGATGGAATGGGTATTGACGAAAGCGATATTTCAGATATTTTCGAGTTGTATAAACAAGCTGGTCAATCACCTAACCGTCGTTATCGTGGCACTGGTTTGGGCCTTGCCGTTGTGAAGGAGCTTACGGAGTTACATGGCGGCGTGGCGACCGTCGAATCGCAACGAAAGGTCGGCAGCACGTTCTGTGTGCGCATCCCCTATGTTCCCTTGCCGGATGAGGAGGAAGATTTCGATGAAGATTCTGCTTGCTGATGATGAGGTGAGCATCCAAAAGCTTATAAGCGGATTGCTTGAAGATGAGGGTCATGAATGCGTCTGTGTCGAAGACGGTACCGATGCTCTTGAGGCATTCGAGAACGCATCGTTCGACCTCGTGATTCTCGACGTCATGATGCCGCGGATGGATGGGTTCGCTACGTGTCGCGAATTGCGCACCCGGGGCGTAACGGTTCCGGTGATTTTTCTTTCCGCAAAAGGCGATATCGTTGACAAGGGCATTGGGTTCGCCGCTGGTGGAGACGACTATATGACCAAGCCCTTCGATCCTCGTGAGCTGCTCATGCATATCGAGGCGCACCTGCGCCGCGCTCATATGGATGTTGCACCTGCTAAGCCGGAGCCGAAAACGCTTATGCTTGGCCGATTTGTTATAGATACCGCAAAACACCAGGTCACAAAAGAGGGAATCTCAATTAAGCTCACGCCGAAGGAATTTAAAATCTTGCTTGCGCTTGCCCGCATGCCCGATACTGTGCTTTCGAAAGAGCAGCTCGTCGAAGACGCTTGGGGTGCCGAATTCGTCGGTGAAACGCAAAGCATTACGGTGTTCATAAAGAAACTTCGCAACAAAATTGAAGACGACCCGAGTGACCCTCGCATAATCGAAACGGTATGGGGAATCGGATATCGCCTGGTCGAAAGTGCTTGCTAGCAACCTACTTAGCTAGCAGACTAGCAGCCTGTTAAATGCTCGTAGCATTTAACAGTTTTACGATTGCGTGGGTCTTGGGGCGGAGTTGGAGCCTGCAAAAAGAATGGGTGGCCGAAACAGAACTCCGATCACCCATTCGTGCTGGTTGCGACTACTGAGGCAAACGACGCCACCCGACCTGCTAAACGCTACAAGCATTTAGCAGGTCGGGTATGAAATTGCCTGCTCTCTCCTAGCCCAGCTTTTCTTCCTCGACCTCGAGCTCGCCGACTACTTCTTCGTCGGCGGGCTTGGTGAGGTTCACGTTGCGCTCGGCGCGGGCGGCCTCTTCCTTTTCCTCGAGGTTCGCCTTCGCCACCGAAATCATGAGCTTGATGCGGTTGAGCTGGTTGACCTCAGACGCGCCCGGGTCGTAGTCGACGGCCACGATGTTGCTCTCGGGGTAGCGGCGGCGCAGCTCTTTGATCACGGCCTTGCCCACCACGTGGTTCGGCAGGCATGCGAACGGCTGCGTGCACACTACGTTTGGCGCGCCCGACACAATGAGCTCCACCATTTCGGCGGTGAGCAGCCAGCCCTCGCCCATCGAGTTGCACAGGCTCAAGATCTCACTCGCGTATTCGGCGAGCTCATAGATGTTCGCCGGCGGGTTGAAGCGCGTCGATGCGGCGAGCGCGTCGTTGACCGGTTTGCGGAACTTCGCGATGGCCGACAGCCCGATTTTGCCACCAAGCGCGCCCTTGGCGGAACGGCCCAGCGGGTCTTTCTGGAAAATGCCGCCCGCGATGCCGAACAGGAAAAACTCGATGAGGCCAGGCACAACGGCCTCGCATCCCTCGCGCTCGATCACGTCGACGATCTGGTTGTTCGCCGTGGGGTGGAACTTCACCAGAATCTCGCCCACGACGCCGACGCGCGGCTTGGTGCCCTCGCCCTGCAGCGGCAGCGTGTCGAAGTCTTCCACGATTTGTTTCACGGTGCGCTTGAATTCCGAACGCTTCACGCCGCGCGCCAGCTGCGCCTTGCATTCGGCCATCCAGTGGTCGAACAGGTGGTTGGCCGCGCCTGGCTCAATCTCGTAGGGGCGCGTGCGGTAGAGCGTCATCATGAGCAGGTCGCCGTAGCACAACGCGTACACAGCCTGCAGCAGCATCTTCGGCGTGATTTTGAAGCCGGGGTTCACCTCGCCCAGGTCTTTGAACGAAAGCGCGATAACCGGAATATGGCCAAGGCCGGCGGCTTTGAGTGCTTTGCGGATGAGCGAGATGTAGTTGGTGGCGCGGCAGCCACCGCCGGTCTGCGTAATGAGTACGGCCAGCTTGTCGGTGTCGTAGCGCCCCGAGGTAACGGCTTCCATAATTTGGCCCGTGACCAGGATAGAAGGGTAGCAAATGTCGTTGTTCACGTACTTCAGGCCCGCGTCCACAGCGCCGTGGTCGACGCTCGGCAGCAAATCGACGTTGTAGCCGAAGCGCTTGAAAATGGGCACGAGCAGCTCGAAGTGGTACGGAGCCATTTGCGGGGCCAAAATCGTGTAGCCCGCTTCCTTCATTTCCTCGGTGAACTGCACGCGTTCGAACTCGGTTGAGGTTGCCTCGCGCTGCTTGAAGCGCTCGCGAGCTTCGGGCGCGGCTTTTTCCGTAAAGGTCGCCGGGGGCTCGATGGCCTGGGCTACGGCCTCAATGGCTGCGGCATCGGCGGAACCGGCCGTCTGCTTGCTGGAGCCGGCGGCTTCGGCGGCTGCGACGCGCGTTTCGGCCTCGGCCAGAAGTTCTTTCACGTCGAGGCTGCACGCGGGGCATTCCTGAGCGGCGGCTTTGGCGTCGGCCTCTTCATCGGCCTGGTCTTTCAACGCTGCGAGCAGGCTGCGCACGCGAATACGGGCGGCGCCCAGGTTGGAGACCTCGTCGATCTTAAGCACGGTGTAAATTTTGCCGGCGCTTTCCAGAATCTCTTGCACCTGGTCGGTGGTGAGCGCATCCAGGCCGCAGCCGAAGCTGTTTAGCTGAATAAGATCGAGGTCGCGGCGCTCGGCGGCAACCTTCGCGGCGGCGTAGAGGCGCGTGTGATACATCCATTGGTCCACCAGGCGAATGGGACGCTCAAGCGTGCCCAAGTGCGCGATGGAGTCTTCCGTAAGCACGGCCAGGCCGAAGCTCGTGAGCAGCTCGGGAATCGCGTGATTGATTTCGGGGTCGTTGTGGTACGGGCGGCCGGCCAGCACAATGCCGTGCGTGCCGGTTTTCTCCATCCACAGCAGGGTTTCCGCGCCCTTCTCGCGAATGTCGCGCTTGAAGGCTTCGTCTTCGGCCCATGCGGCGTCAACCGCGGCGTCGATTTCGGCCTGCGTGGGCGCGGCAACGCCTTCGCCCATGAGCTCGGGGTGCGCCTGTACAAGCTCTACCATCAGGCGTTTCTTCAGGTGGTCTTTCTTGTCGTACGGCAGCCACGGATTCAAGAACTGCACGTCGCTCTCGCGAAGCTCGTCGATGTTCAGGCGCAGCGCCTCGGCGTAGCTTGCCACGATGGGGCAGTTGAAGTGGTTGCCCGCAGTTGCGTCTTCCTGGCGCTCCCACTTGCTGCAGGGGAACCAAATGAAGTCAGGGTGCTTTTCGAGCAGGTTCATGATGTGGCCGTGCGAGAGCTTCGCCGGGTAGCACACGCTTTCCGACGGCATGCTTTCGATGCCCGCCTCGTAGGTTTTCTTCGTGGAGGGGTCGGAAAGCACCACGCGCCAGCCCAGCTTCGTGAAGAAGGTGAACCAGAACGGATAATTTTCATACATCGAAAGCGCGCGCGGAATGCCCACAGTGCCGCGCGGGGCGGCGTCGGGCGCGAGCGGCTCGTAGTCGAACAGGCGATGGCTCTTGTATTCGAACAAGTTGGGCACGTCGCTCTTCTCGTTGAGCACGCCTGCGCCCTTCTCGCAGCGGTTGCCCGTGATGAAACGGCGGTGCTTGCCGGTGACTTCATCTTTGCCGAAGTCGTTCACGGTAAGCAGGCAGTGGTTCGCGCAGGCCTTGCAGCGCACGGTTTTGTGCGTGGGGGCCAAGGCCTCAAGCGCGGCGGCGCCGAGCATGGCAGTGTGCACGTCGGCGGTTTTGCCCGCGCGTTCGGCTGCGC
>OLOY01000403.1_pt1 | contig 34377 bp, 28 predicted proteins | sample 1672771 | NCBI WGS metagenome assembly OLOY01 (sample SAMEA3136722, study PRJEB25190) | human gut metagenome
AAAGGCAAGCTGGATGTTGCGGGAGCTGTCGGCGTAGGCTTTATGGATGTGATCAAGGATATGGGACTGAAAGAGCCATATGTGGGACAGGTTGCTCTTCAGACCAGCGAGATCGCAGAAGATCTCACCTATTATTTTGCAACCAGCGAGCAGGTTCCGTCTGCGGTAGGACTGGGTGTGCTGATGAATAAGGATAATACAGTCCGTCAGGCGGGAGGCTTTATTGTACAGCTGATGCCTTTTGCAGAGGAAGAGGTGATCGCAAAGCTTGAGGAAAACGTATCAAAGATCGATTCTGTTACCAATCTTCTGGAGCAGGGGCACACACCGGAAAGTCTTCTTGAAAAAGTACTGGAAGGCTTTGACATAGAGATCAATGATACACTGCCCACACAGTTCCATTGCAACTGCTGCCGAGAGCGTGTGGAAAAAGCGCTGATCAGCATCGGAAGAAAAGAACTTAACGAGATGATCCAGGAAGGCAAGGACATTGAGATGAACTGTCATTTCTGCAATAAGAATTATAATTTTACCGTGGAAGATCTTAAGAGGATCATAAGAGAGTGCAAGCGATAAAACTCGGGAGGAAGAAAAAATGAAGCATGGTTTTATCAAAGTGGCAGCGGCAACGCCGAGAGTTACCGTTGCAGACTGCAAGGCAAACGGAGAGGAAATCCTTAAGGCCATTCATGAAATGGAAAAGGAGCATGTCAAGCTGATGGTATTTCCGGAATTTTGTATCACAGGATATACCTGTCACGATCTTTTTCTCCAGAGATGTCTTCTGGACAGTGCGTGGGATGAGCTTCTGCATATTGCGGAGGAGACAAGGGAGACGGACGCCCTGATCTTTGTGGGACTCCCGCTGCGTCACAGAGGCAAGCTCTATAATGTGGCAGCAGCTCTGAATCATGGCCGTATCGTGGGATTTGTGCCGAAGACTCATATTCCGAATTATAATGAGTTTTATGAGCAGAGACAGTTTGCGGGTGCAGAGGAAGAAGATGTGGAATTTGTGGACTTCCTGAAGTGCGAGAAAAATGAGGAGGATGAGTTCTGGGATGAAATTCCTTTTGGAACAGAGCTGATCTTTGAATGTAAGGAATTTCCGGAATTCACCGTTGCAGCAGAGCTTTGTGAGGATCTCTGGGTCCCTGCGCCGCCAAGTATCCGTCATGCCATCAACGGTGCGCATATCATCGTTAATCTCTCTGCCAGTGATGAGATGGTAGGTAAGGATTCCTACCGGAGAACTCTGGTAAGCGGGCAGTCAGCACGACTGATCTGCGGATATATTTATGCCAGTGCAGGGGAAGGGGAGTCTACCCAGGATCTCGTGTTTGGCGGACAGAATATGATCGCAGAGAACGGTTCCATGCTTGCGGAAAGCAGACGCTTTGAGAACAGCATCATTTACAGTGAGATCGATGTGCAGAGACTGGCTGATGAGAGAAGAAGAATGTCCACGTATCCGGCAGTTTCTACCTGCAGTCATACAAGAGTTGATTTTTCCGTAGCAGAGGAGGAAACAAGACTTACCAGAAAATATCCACAGTATCCCTTCGTTCCGTCTGTGAAGGAAGAGCGTGATGAGCGCTGCGAGGAGATCCTGAACATCCAGGCTATGGGACTTAAGAAACGTATGGAGCATATTCACAGCAGGAGTGCGGTGGTAGGACTTTCCGGAGGACTGGATTCTACCCTGGCGCTTCTTGTAATGGCACGTGCCTTTGACAGGATGGGAATGCCGAGAGAACAGATCCACTGTGTGACCATGCCATGCTTTGGAACCACAGACAGAACCTATCAGAATGCCTGCAAGTTAAGCCGCTGCCTTGGTGCAAGGCTTACCGAGGTAAATATCAAAGAGGCGGTAAATATCCATTTCCGGGATATTGGACATGATCCGGAGATCCACGATGTGACGTATGAGAACAGCCAGGCACGTGAGCGTACCCAGATCCTGATGGATACGGCAAACAAGGAAGGCGGCGTTCTTGTGGGAACCGGAGACCTTTCCGAGCTGGCTCTTGGCTGGGCAACCTATAATGGCGATCACATGTCCATGTATGGTGTGAATGCTTCTGTTCCAAAGACACTGGTACGTCATCTGGTACGTTATTATGCGGACACCTGCGGAGATGAGGAACTGAAGGAGGTTCTTCTGGATATTCTGGATACTCCGGTAAGCCCGGAGCTTCTTCCTCCTAAGGATGGCAAGATCGCCCAAAAGACTGAGGATCTGGTAGGACCTTATGAGCTTCATGATTTTTATCTGTATTACATGCTGCGTGCAGGATTTACACCGGATAAGATCTACAGGCTTGCCTGCCTGACCTTTGAGGGGATTTATGATAAAGAGACGATCCTGAAATGGCTGAAAACCTTCTATCGGAGATTTTTTGCCCAGCAGTTCAAGCGTTCCTGTCTGCCGGATGGCCCGAAGGTAGGTAGTGTGGCACTTTCTCCAAGAGGAGATCTCAGAATGCCAAGTGATGCAAGTGCAAGGATCTGGCAGGATGTGCTGGAGAAGATTGAAATCTGAATGTAGATCGCAAAGCGGAGAGCTTAAGTGTTCTCCGCTTTTTTTATTGCGTCCGTGATAGCTGAAAGGAGCACCTGGGAGGTATATTTCCGGTCTCCTGCATACTGAATGTCTTCCAGGGACTGACTGGAATAGATCTGACTTGCCAAAGAATCCAGAACCGGTTCCATAAGAGGATAGGAAGCTTTTGTCGTTTCATTTAAATTCACCAGACGGATGGCCTTGATCCTGTCAGCATTTACAGTAACTTCCACATCGAAGGTATTATCATTCAGAGTGATGGAAGAGGTATAGACGCCCGGCTTGTAGCGGGATTTTTCGCCGGCTGTATGACTGGCATTTTTTCCGGGACCGAACATGAAGAAAAGAACGACAGCCAGAACAACAGCCAGAGCCAGAAAGACAGCTGTGTAAATGATCTCTTTCATATGTAGAACGATGATCCTGGTTTTGGAACTCATGGCGCACGCCTCCCAAAGCTTTTTGTATAGTTTATTATCGGGATGGAGGATTTATGCCACAGCTGTGCGCAGACCATCCGATACCGTGTCTGGAAAAATAAGGAAAAGAGCAGGCAGATATTTCAGAATATGGAGAACGACCGTTCTATAGGAGCAGAATTTGTGGTATGATAGGAATACTTCAGGCGCAGGAGGGCGCCGGAATGACTGAAAATCTGCAAGTGATCGGGAGGATGAAGATGTCATTACAGTTTATCATAGGAAGTTCCGGAAGCGGAAAATCCTGTTATGCTTATCAGAATATAATAGAACAGGCGGGGCTGCATCCTGAGAAGCTTTTTTATGTGATCGTGCCGGAGCAGTTTACCATGCAGACCCAGAAGACACTGGTGGAGATGAGTCCGGGCAAAGGAATCCTGAATATTGATATCCTGAGCTTTGAGCGTCTTGCATACCGTGTTCTGGAGGAAGTTGGAGGAGACAGCCGCACCCTTCTGGAAGAAACCGGTAAGAGTATGGTACTGCAGAAGATGGTACAGCAGTATGGAAAGGAGCTTTCCTATCTGGGAGGTCAGATGCGGAAAGCGGGATACCTGGATGAAGTGAAGTCTATCCTGTCGGAGTTTATGCAGTACGATATCCGGGACAGTGAGATTCAGGAGATGATCGAGGATTCCGGTGACAGAGCGTTACTTCAGATGAAGCTGAAAGACGTAGCTGTTCTTTACCAGGCGTTTACCGGATATCTGAAGGATCATTATATGACAGGAGAAGAAGTAATGGATGCGCTGGAAAAAGCTCTTCCGTTTTCTGAAAAAATGAAAAACAGTGTACTCCTTCTGGATGGTTACACCGGTTTTACGCCTATTCAGATGCGTGTTGTGGGAGAACTTCTTGCTGTCTGTGAGAAGGTGATGGTAACGGTGACCATGGATGCGGATGAGAATCTGAACATGAGAGGAAAACCTTATCAGCTTTTTTATATGAGCCGTCAGATGATCCACGGGCTTTCGGAGCTGACCAGGGAGATCGAGACGCCGGTCCTTTTGAAGGATGTGGGAAAATCCCGCTTTTCCCAGGCACCTGCCCTTCATTTCCTTGAAAAAAATATCTTCCGTTACCGGAAAAATATATATAAAAAAGCGCAGGATGAGATCTGCATGTTTTCGGCAGTGAACCCGCAGAAGGAAATGGAAGAAGCTGCCCGCCGGATCGCCAGACTTGTAAGGGAAAAGGGCTGCCGTTACGGTGAGATCGCCGTGATCACAGGTAACCTGGAGGAGTATGGAAATCTTGCAAAGCAGGTATTTACAGCAGCAGGGATCCCGTATTTCATTGATGAGAAGCATACGGTCCTGATGAATCCGTTTGTAGAATATTTCCGGGCAGCACTTGAGATGGCAGTGCAGGATTTTTCCTATGAGAGTGTATTCCGGTATCTCCGGTGCGGAATGTCCTGTGTGACCAGGGAGGAAGCAGACCTTCTGGAGAATTATGTGCTGGCTCTTGGTATCCGTGGATTTAAGAAATGGGATGAAGTGTGGGTGCGTATTTACCGGGGAATGCCGCCGGAAAGCATTCAGAGGCTTAATGAGATCCGGCAGCGGTTCGCAGATGAGACCAGAGAGCTTGCGCTAAGCTTTAAAGGCGGGAAAAAGACGGTCCGGGAATACTGTACTTTTCTCTACGAGTTTGCAGTGCGGAGCCAGGTGCAGCAGAAACTGAAGCATCAGGAACTGAAATTCAAGGAACAGGGCGACAAGGCCATGGAAAAGGAATATGCCCAGATATACGGAATTGTTATGGAACTTCTGGATAATATGGTGGAGATCCTGGGCGAGGAAACCGTGAATCGTCAGGATTTCCGACAGCTTCTGGAAACAGGATTGAACCAGGCCAAGGTGGCTCTGATCCCGCCAAGTATGGACCAGGTACTTGTGGGAGATATGGAGAGAACCAGGCTGAAGGATATCCGTGCACTGTTTTTTGTGGGAGTAAATGAAGGGAATATTCCGAAGAATACATCCGGCGGAGGAATGCTCACGGAGATTGACAGAGAATTTTTTAAAGATCAGGGAATCCAGCTTGCACCGGGGCCAAAGGAACTGATGAACATGCAGCGGTTTTATCTGTATCTGAACATGACCAAGCCAAGAGAACTGCTCTGTCTGTCCTTCTGTCAGTCTGACAGCCAGGGAAAAGCCCTGAGTCCGGCTTTTCTTGTCAGTAATATCCGGGAGATGTTTCCGGAAATGGAGATCCGGCAGTGCGGAGATATGCAGGAACCTATGGAATTACTGGAGCTTCCGGGAATCAGCCTGGATTATTTCCTGAGAGGGCTTGCAGGAGAAGCTTACCAGGATAATGCGGTCTTCCAGGAGCTGTACAGCTGGTATCTTCAGAGCCCGGAATACCGGATCCTTGTAAAAAAACTTACAGAGGCATCTTTTTCAGAACGACCGTCAGACAAGATCGGAAAAACAGTGGCAAAGATCCTTTATGGAGAAATTTCTCCGTACAGCGCTACCCGGCTGGAGCGTTTTGCGGCCTGTGCATTTGCACATTTTCTGCAGTATGGCCTGAAGGTTACAGAACGTGCAGAGTATGAGTTCCGGGTTATGGATATGGGAAATGTCATGCATATGGCACTGGAAAAATTTGCGGTGGAAGTCCGCAAAGAGGGACTGGACTGGGCAGAGCTTACGGAGGAAGAGCGAAACCGTATCATAGACAGTTGTCTGGATCAGGTTTCAGCAGATTACGGAAATACGGTTCTTAAAAGCAGTGCGAGAAATGAATATATGCTCGAACGGACCAGACGTATTTTGCGGCGTACCGTGTGGGCTTTGCAGGAACAGCTGAAGCATGGAGCATTCCGGCCGGAAGGTTTTGAGGTGAGGTTTCAGGGCGGAAGGATCGACCGTGTGGATATCATGGAAGAGCCGGAGAACAATCGGGTCTATGTGAAGGTGATCGATTATAAAACCGGAAATACTTCGTTTGATCTGCTGGCGTTGTATCATGGCCTTCAGCTTCAGCTGATGGTCTATCTGGATGGTGCGTTACAGGTAGAAAAAAGAAAGTATCCGGATCGCGAGATCGTTCCGGCAGGTGTGTTTTATTATAATGTGAAGGATCCTATGATACAGGAGAAGATCCATGCGGATATGGAAAGCATCAATGAGCAGATGCTGAAGAAAATGAAAATGAACGGGCTTGTACAGGCAGATGATAATATGAGCACCAAAATCGACAGCACTATGGCCTCCATACCGGTGTCCCTGAACCGGGACGGAAGCTTCAGCAAAAGATCTTCTGTTGCATCCAGGAAGCAGTTTGATGTGCTGGGAGCGTATGTGCGGAGAAAGATCTGTGACATCCGGGAATCGATCCTGGATGGAAATGCGGCAGTGGAACCCTATGAACTTGGAAAAAAGAATGCCTGCACATACTGTCCGTATCTTACTGTGTGCGGCTTTGACAGGAAGATACCGGGATATGAGTTTCACAGACTGTCGTCCATCGGAGAAGATGCACTGTGGAAAAAGATCATGAAGGGAGAGGAAGAGAATGGCAGTGAAATGGACTGAAGAGCAGAAAAAGGTCATCACACTCCGGGACCGGAATATTCTGGTCAGCGCAGCAGCCGGTTCCGGTAAAACTGCAGTGCTGGTGCAGAGGATCTTAAGTAAGATCATGGACCCTTTGAAACCGGTGGACATTGACCGTCTTCTGATCATGACATTTACAAGGGCGGCAGCGGGAGAGATGAGGGAACGTATCGAACGTGGACTGGATCAGGCACTGGCTGAAGATCCGGATAATGAGCATCTGCAGAGACAGATGACGCTGATCCATACGGCACAGATCACTACCATTGACGGCTTTTGCGCCTATGTGATCCGAAATTATTTTCATCTGATCGGACTGGATCCGGGTTACCGGACTGCAGATGAGGGTGAACTGAAGCTTTTGCAGGAAGATGTGCTGAAGGAGCTTTTTGAGGATCATTATGCAGAAAGAAAGGCAGATTTTACTGCATTTGTGGAATGCTATGCGCCAGGAAAAACGGATGAAGGGCTGAAGGAACATGTGCTGGAGCTTTATAATGCTGCGATGAGTAATCCATGGCCCGAAAAATGGCTGGACAGCTGTGTGGAGAATTATCATCTGGATCCGGAAAAAGGTCTCGAGGGAACGAGATGGTTCCGATATCTGTGGGAGGCTGCAGACTGTGCACTGAAAGAAGCGGAAGAGCTTACAAAAACCGCAATGAAGACCTGTCAGCTCCAGGATGGACCGGAGCTTTATCTGGAGGCTCTGGAAAAAGATATGATGCTGATCCGGCAGTTGAAACAACTGTCCGTTAAAAAGGACTATGATGAGATGGCGCAGAATCTCCGGGATCTGAAATTTGCAAGACTTTCCTCAAAAAAAATGGAGGGAGTATCGGAGCAGCTGAAAAATCTGGTAAAAGCTCTTCGCGAAGATGCAAAAGACAATCTGAAGGAACTGGGAATCCGATATTTTTACGGGAATCTGGCTGAGCTGACGGAACTGACAGAAGCATCTGCACCACCGCTGGAGATGCTGGTGAAGCTGACAAAGGATTTTGCAGAGCGTTTCCAGGCAAAGAAGCGTGAAAAAAATGTTCTGGATTTTTCAGATATGGAACATTTTGCCCTGGACATCCTTCTGAAAAAGGAAGGAGAAAACTATGTGCCCAGCCAGGCGGCAAGAGAGCTTTCTGAAAAATATGATGAGGTCCTGCTGGATGAGTATCAGGACAGTAATCTGGTCCAGGAGATCCTGATGCAGACAGTTTCCGGCTGGGTCAATGAACGTAAAAATATCTTTATGGTAGGAGATGTAAAGCAGAGCATCTACCGTTTTCGTCTGGCCCGCCCGGAACTGTTCATGGAAAAATATAAGAGCTATTCGCTGGAAGACAGTCAGGAACAGCGGATCGACCTGCACAAAAATTTCCGAAGCAGACCGGAAGTTCTTGAAAGTGTCAACTTTATTTTCCGGCAGATCATGGGGGAAGATCTGGGAGGAATTGCCTACGACGAGGCGGCAGCTCTGTATCCTGGAGCTTCTTTTCCGGAAGGCCAGGATCAGGAATTTGTAAAAACAGAGATCCTTCTTGTGGATAAATACAGTCCGCTGCTGGAAGATAAGGATGAAGAAGTAACGGAGAATGAGAGAGAGCTGGAGGCCCTTGCCATTGCAGGAAAGATCCGATCTATGGTAGGGCATGAACGGGTGCTGGATAAGGAAACTGGAGAGTATCGACCTCTTCAATATGGAGATATCGTGATTCTGCTCCGGTCTGCTTCAGGCTGGGCAGAAACTTTTGGGGAGGTATTGAGTGCAAGAGGGATACCGGTATATACGGCATCCAGAACCGGATATTTTTCTGCAACAGAGGTTGTGACACTGCTGAATTATCTCCGGATCCTGGACAATCCGCTGCAGGATATTCCCATGACCGGCGTACTGCGTTCACCGATCGTTGGATGTACCACAGAAGAGCTGGCTGAGCTCCGGATCGCATATCCGGAAGGAATGATCTATGAATGTGTGTGCAGGTTTGTGGAGGATTACAGAGAGCATGGAAGCTTTGAGGAAAACAAAAAAATCCTCGGAGAGAAGCTGTCCTGTTTTATGGACACTATGAATGCACTTCGTGACAAGGCGGCTTACACGCCGGTGCATCAGCTGATCCTGGAGGTACTTGCACGCACCGGATATGGAGACCATGCAAAGGCAATGCCAAATGGTGAACAGAGGAATGCAAACCTGAACATGCTTGTGGAAAAGGCAATGGAATATGAGAAGACAAGCTATCGAGGCCTTTTTAATTTTGTAAGATATATCCAGAAGCTTCAGCAGTATCAGGTGGATTACGGGGAGGTAAATCTTTCCGGAACCGGGGAAAGTGCGGTACAGATCATGACGATCCATAAGAGTAAGGGACTGGAGTTTCCGGTAGTGTTTGCAGCAGGAATGGGAAAACGCTTTAATTTCCGGGATATGAACGCAAGTATCCTGATCCATCCGGAGCTGGGGATCGGTGCGGATGCGATCCTGCCGGAGAAGAGGATCATCGCTCCATCCCTGTGCAAGCAGATCATACGGAGAACGCTCCTGATGGAAAGCCTCGGAGAGGAGCTGAGGGTACTTTATGTAGCGCTTACACGTGCAAAGGAAAAACTGATCCTCAGCGGAACTATTGGAGCCTTGCGTCCGGAATTGGAGGAATTGTCCGCATTAAGGGACAGTGAGGAACCATTGCTTTCTCTGGGAAGAAGGCTTTGCGGGAAGACTTACTGGGATTATGTGCTTCCGGCACTGGTAAGACATCGCTGCATGGCACCATTATTTCATGAATATGGCATCTTTATGAATACCGCAAATCCTCTGTACAAAGATCCGGCAGAATTCATAGTTACAAGGGTCACAGCACGGGAACTGACAGAAAGTGAGGTTATGGAACAGGCGGAGCGGGAAATGAAGAAGGAAACGCTGGAGAACTGGAATCCGGGCAGAGTTTTTGACAGTGAGATCCGGGAGGAGATCCAGAGACGTTTTTCTTTTGTATATCCATATCAATATCTGGAAGACCTTCCTGTGAAGGTCAGTGTATCAGAACTGAAAAAGCGAAGCTACCACAGTGAGCAGGATCTGGAAGAAACGGTGGATTATGAGACGGAAGAAGAGATCCAGCCGCTGGTTCCCCGATTTATCGAGGAGAAGAAAGAGGAGGGATATACAGGGACACTTCGTGGAACGGCTTATCATCGTGTAATGGAATGTCTGGACTATCAGAAGACAGCAAACAGGGATGAGATCCGCAGACAGCTGAGAGAATGGGTTGACGCCAGGAAGATGGAAAGAAAAGAGGCTGAGTCGGTCCGGGTAAAAGATATCTGGAATTTTGTGGAAACACCTCTCGGACAGCGGATGAAAGCAGCTTCAGAGAAGAGACTTCTGTTCAGGGAGCAGCCTTTTGTGATCGCAAGAAAAGCTTCGGAGCTTGATCCGAAGTGGCAGTGTGAGGAAAATGTTCTGGTACAGGGAATCATTGATGCGTATTTTATAGAGGATGAAGAAATCGTTCTGGTGGACTATAAAACGGACTTTGTGAGACGTGGAGAAGAAAAGAAGCTGATCGACCGTTATCATGTACAGCTGGAGGATTACGCCCAGGCATTGGAACGGATGACAGGACGGAAGGTGAAGGAACGGTATATTTATTCGTTTACTCTTGGAGAAGCGTTCAGTCTCTGATCTGAAAATGAAAAGATATGTTAATGTGGGCAGATATCCTGAGGCGGAGAGGTTATACTCTCCAGCCTGCAGGATATTTGTTTTTCAGGATCCCGTTTACAAGCTTTCCGAAGCCGAGAGGATAACCGTCCACGCAGAGAAGATGCCAGCCTTTTTTGTGTGCGGCCTCTTCCGGCTCGATCATAAGAGTTTCGCCTTTCAGATAACGGGTAAGCCGCTCGTCGGAAACAGGCAGGGAGATAACTGCTTCCACATCTCCTTTGTGAAGAGCCAGCGCCAGAGGCTGAGACGGCTCAAAACGGTTTTTCTTCAGATCACCCAGATAGAGGCCGTTTCGAAGAAAGGAGATTCCTCGGAGATCCAGCGGGAAGGGCAGCTGATAGTATACTTTATCTTTGCGGACTTCCACACGGTTCCAGTCAAATTCCTGACCGCCGATGGTTTTCAGGCCGATCTCAGAGAAAAATTCCTCCAGCCATTTCCGGGTGTTTTTGTCCGGTCCTTTTGCGGAAAAGCGGAAAACAGGTGGAAGAGAGTCGCCTTTTTTGCGGAACAGGGCGAGAAAATGGCCTTCACCATCCATTTTGTGTGGAAAGATTCGGACGCATTTTTGAAGTTCTTCCGGATTAAATGTATTTAAGTTTAATGCAATTTCGGAATCGGAAGTGTCTGCTGTGCCGGCATATTCCGGTCGGCCGCCGGAGAAGCCTTCATATCCTGGCATTTCCATAAGTTCCATATCCGGGCGTTGTCTGAGAAGATAGGCTGCCACTTCTTCGTCTTCACATGGGGAAAAAGTGCAGGTGGAATAAAGCAGCATTCCGCCCGGACGGAGCATATCGGCAGCTTTTAAGACCAGGTCTTTCTGGATATCAGAAAGCTCTGCGGATTTTTCCGGTGTCCAGTCGCGGGCAAGGGCTTCCTCTTTTCGGAACATGCCTTCCCCGGAGCATGGAGCGTCCAGAAGGATTTTATTGAAGAAAGCGGGAAAACGCTGGGCAAGTTTGGCGGGCTTTTCGTCGGTGACGAGCATATTTTTCACACCAAAAAGCTCCAGATTCCTAAGAAGGGCTCTGGCTCTGGAAGTACTGATATCGTTGGCAAGGAGAAATCCGGTGTCATTTAAGGCTGCACCCAGGGCAGTGGCTTTTCCTCCGGGAGCTGCACAGAGATCCAGGACAAAATCTCCAGGTTCGATGGGAAGCCTGGAAGCCGGTGTCATGGCACTTGGTTCCTGGAGATAATAAAGGCCCGCCTGGTAGTAAGGACATCGTGCAGGGCGGCTTTCTTCTTCGTAGAAGTATCCTGTATTGATCCACGGGATCGGCCGGATGGGGAAAGGGGAAAGCGTCTGAAAGTCCTGGCAGGAGAGCTTGGCGGTGTTTACACGTAGACCGTAAGTGCGGGGATTTTTGTAGCTTTTCAGGAAAGCATCATAATCATCTCCCAGCATTTCTTTCATACGCTCCAGAAAAGGAAGCGGTAATGTCTGTATTTTATCTGAATCTGTCATAATTTCCTCCATAATATAAACTTGACTCTCTCGATATTGTGTGAAAAGAGTGGTTTCCGAAAATATTATAAAGTATAGAGGGATTTTTCTAAATACTATTGACAAAACTATATTATACGATATATAGTATTATTCACAGAACAATATTACATGACTTATCATGTGAGCGTTGGATCGTGAAGTGATCGCGTTCATCAGCATGTAGTAAGACGGAATGTGAATGTCTGTTTTACAGGTCATAGAGAGGTGAGCAGATGGTATTTAATACAGGAGCAGCCCTGCTGGATGCGATCGTCCTGGCTGTTATTTCCAGAGAGAAGGACGGTACCTACGGGTACAAGATCACCCAGGATGTGCGAAGTGTTCTGGAGGTTTCAGAATCTACGCTGTATCCGGTCCTTCGCAGGCTTCAGAAGGATGAATGTCTGGAAGCCTACAATATGGAATATGCAGGAAGAAACCGGAAATATTATAAGCTGACAGATAAGGGCGCAGCGCAGCTGAATCTTTACAGAAGTGAATGGGAGATCTATTCATCTAAGATCACCAGGATGTTTGAGGAGGGAGTTTGATCATGAACAGAAAGCAGTTTATGGAACAGCTTGAACGGCTGCTTTCCGATATTTCAGAGGCAGAGAGACAGGAAGCACTGGAATATTATGAAGGATATTTTGATGATGCAGGTCCTGAGAATGAAGGAGAAGTGATCCGGGAACTGGGAAATCCGGGGAAGGTTGCTGCGATCATTAAGGCAGATCTTCAGGAGAACAGTGAAGATTACGGGGAATACACAGAGAACGGATATCAGGATACCCGTGTGAAAGAGAACGGGGAAATGCCGGACCATTATACAGAAGTAACCGTATACGGAAATGGACAGGGAGGGTCCCATCGTGATACGGGAAGCAAAGAAAATTTTGAAGACCGCAGGAAAAGACGTGCCCAGCGCGGCTATCACGCAGAGAAAAAGCAGAATAAGGCAGGGATCATTCTTGCGCTTATCGTTCTTGTTTTTGCGGCTCCTCTGATAAAAGGATTATTTGGCGGAGTACTGGGGATTTTGGTGACACTGGCATTGTTGCCTTTCCTGCTGACATTTTTTGCAGGAGTAGGATCGATCATCCTTGTGATCGGTGCAGCTGCGTGTATTGTTGTTGGAATTGCCATGGCGGTGTCTCTTCCGCCGGCCGGGATCCTGACTATCGGTATCGGATGCCTGATGATGGCACTTGGACTTTTGCTACTGTTACTGACGGTGTGGTTTACAGGTAAGATACTGCCGGCGATCCTGCGGAAATTTACGGGATTCTGCAGCAATCTCCTGAATGGAAGAAAGGCGGGAAAAGTATGAAACGTTTTCTGAAGGTAATCCTGATCCTTGCAGCAGTATTCGGTGTGGCAGGCCTGGGACTTACTGCCGGCGGAGCTGCCATGGGAGCGACTATGGGAGATGTGAGTGTGCTGGATCATGGAATCACGCAGGTGCTTCGTGTTCTGGATCATGAAGACAGCTGGGAAGTGGAAGACTCCGAAGAAGATATGGATGAGCAGGAGGATGATTTTCAGGCAGATGCAGAGAGAGCGGTAACTGAGAAAGGCATTCTGGCAGACAGTGCAGACAGTTCCGCATATACGAAAGTATATGAGGCTTCGGCTGTGTCAGACCTTTCCTGTGATCTGAGATATGAAGAACTGGTTTTGAAAACATGGAATGAGGATAAAGTCCAGGTGAAAGTTTCAGGGAAGGATCACAATCGCGTTCAGATCAGCAATGACAACGGCAGTCTGAGAATTGCAAGTGATCAAAAAGTGAGAAACCGTTCCGTGGAAATCTTTTGCCCGGAAAACTTAAGCTTTCAGAAGATAAAACTTCAGATGGGAGCCGGAACCATCGAACTGGATGGTGATTTTAAAGCGGAGCAGATGGAAGTAAATGTGGGAGCAGGAACCATTGAAAATTCCGGCAGCCTGGATATAAAGGAAGCAGACTTTACAGTCGGAGTGGGAACTGCCGACATCAGTGAAATTCAGGTGGAAAAATTAAATGGCAGCTGTGGCATGGGAAATATGGAGCTTACACTTACAGGAAAAGCAGCTGATTATAATTATGAGCTGAAATGTGGTCTTGGAAATCTGGAGGTGGATGATTCTCTGGAAACATCCATCACTTCCGGAAATAAACAGATCACAAATGAAGGTGCTGCGAAAAATATAAAACTGGATTGCGGAATGGGAAACGTTCAGGTTGAATTTGAAGAAGATTAAAGGAGAAAGCATTATGAGCAACAAAAAACTTTACAAATCATCAGTAAACCGTATGTTATGTGGTGTCTGCGGCGGAATTGCAGAATACTTTGATATCGATCCGACTCTTGTCAGACTGGTATGGGTGATCATTACGCTGATGGGCGGAGCCGGAATCCTGGCATATATCATTGCAGCGATCATTATCCCGGATTAAAAATGACAGTATCTGTAAAGGACGGACATATTTTTCAGAATGCATAATTTCTCCGAAAATTGTTCATACTCCATAAAAAAGATGAGGAGTGTGGAAGATGAACAGGGAGAAAGAAGTAAAGGCATATCTTGAGGGAAAGCTTTCCCAGGCGGAAAAACTGAAATACGAGATTGCCGATGAGATGGGAGTTCTGGATAAAGTGATCAAAGACGGGTGGAAAAGCCTTTCTGCAAAAGAAACCGGACGGATCGGTGGTCTTATGACAAAAAAGAAGAAACACAAAAAGTAAAATACAGCCTGAAGGAACAAGGCGAAATGACGCCGGAAAAGTCCTTCGGGCTGTATTGAATTATAAGAAAATTTTTCTGAAAAAAAGAAATTTTTTTGACGGTTCAGGGTGGACTGACCAGTGGAAAAGAGCTATACTGTTGGAATAACAGAGGAGGTATGAATGAACATGGGTGAAAAAATTAATAACATTCTAAAGGGTGAGATCATCTCCTCAGTATTTTATATACTGCTTGGACTTTGCCTGATCCTGATCCCCACGCAGACGGTGGATGTGATCTGCAAAGTAGTATTCGGGCTGATCCTCATCGGAGTTGGCATTTATCATATTTATATTTACATACGTGGAAAAGCGAAAGCTACGATCATGGATCTTCTAAGTGGTGTGGTTGTTTTTGTACTGGGTGTGTTTCTTTTTATGACACCGTCCATCGTGATCAAATTGCTTCCATGGATGCTCAGCGCATTTGTACTGGTTGACAGTCTGTGGAAGTTTAAAGGAGCTTTCCTTCTGAAAAAAGGAGGAAACGGCGCATGGAGCGTGCTTTTGATCGGAAGTCTTGTTTTCATTGTACTTGGAATCGTGATGCTGTTTGGAAGATTTCCGAAGATCATGACTCTGCTGATCTTTTCCGGCTGGGTGCTGGTGTGTGACGGAGCTGCGGATATCGTATTCTATACTATTATGAAGCTGGGGCTTCGGAAGATTGCAAAAAAAGCTGAGACAGAGAAGGAAGATTCTGGTGCAGACAGTTCAGATGCTGTAAATGAAACGGCAGATATGGATGTGCCAAATGATACAAAAACCCAGGATGAAAATGCGCCAGGTGAGCAGCAGAGCGGGAATGAAACAGAATATCCAACAGACACAGACGGATATTCTGCGGACAGAAAAGAGACAGAAGAATCGACAGAACCGGAAGAGCAAAAGCAGGAAAATTCCTGCTGGGAAAAAGAACCGGAGAATGTGGAGATGAAGCTCTGGGATGTAGGCAAAGACCAGGCGGAAACCGGAAACCTGAAGAACCTTCTGGATGGTTCCGATGAAGATCTGGAAGAGTGGAAGGACTGACCCTTCTCTTGCATCATCTGTCATTCCGTGGTAAGATGTGCACATGAAAAATACAGATAAAAATATAAAGATACTGATGATGGATTTTTCCGGAATATATGAGGATCAGCAGTTCTGGAGGGGAAAAGAAGTATCCCGGGTGGAGGCCAGGGACATTCCCGGAACCAACTGCTACTGCGATGAGGATGCGATGAATGCCATTCGCAGCCGTATTGCCCCTTATTCTTCCGGAGGGATCCATTTTATTGATTCCGGAAACTATCACTATATGACAAGGATCTGGCTGGAAAAGATATCGGAGCCTTTCTCGCTTCTTGTATTTGACAATCACACGGATATGCAGCCGCCGGCATTCGGAGGTCTGCTTTCCTGCGGAGGATGGATCTACGATTCTGTCATGGAACTTCCATTGCTTAAAAGGGTGATCCTGATCGGCCCGGATGAGGAGGCTTTTTCCAGAGTGGAATCGGAGATTCAGGAAAAGGTGGAATTCTTGAGCAGAGAGAAGCTTCTGGAAATGGAAGAAGCGCAAGTGTGTGCGTTTGTAAGCGAGCATGTGGGAAAGCTGCCGCTGTACATTTCTGTGGATAAAGATGTTCTCTGCAAGGATGATGCGGACACGAACTGGAGCCAGGGAGACATGCGCCTGAATACGCTGCTGGAATGTCTGAAGAGGGTCAGAGAAATATATGCAGAGGGAATCCGGGGCGTGGATATCTGTGGTGAATGTGATGTGGCAGAATCTGGAAACAGCGCCTTGAATGACCGGGCCAATGCTGCTTTGCTGGAGTGTTTTCTGTCCGCATACGTGAGCGAAGATCATGACGGAAATAAGAATAAGATAACAGGAGGAAACTGATGAAAAATGAACTTCTTACCATCGGGCCCTTTACGGTATACGGTTATGGTCTGATGATCGCCATTGGAATTGTGGCAGGCTGCCTGACTGCAGAATACAGAGCCGGAAAACAGAAGCTTGACAGTGAACAGATCTTTCCAATGATCCTGTGGTGCCTGGTGGGTGGATTTTTCTGTGCAAAGCTTCTCTTCTGGATCACAGAGTGGAAATCAATTGTCCAGGATCCGGGATTTATAATAGAAACTTTAAGCTCTGGTTTTGTGGTGTTTGGCGGTATCATCGGCGGGATACTGACGGGGCTTTTGTACTGCAGGATCAGAAAGCTTGTATTTTTTAAATATGCAGATGTGATCCTGCCATCTGTGGCATTGGCCCAGGGATTTGGACGGATCGGATGTTTCCTGGCGGGCTGCTGTTATGGAAAAGAGACAGAGAGTATTTTTTCTGTGATATTTCAGAATTCTGAATATGCGCCCAATCACGTGGCGCTGATCCCGACGCAGTTGTATTCCAGCGGACTGGATTTTCTGCATTTTCTTCTGTTGTTGCTGATCGCACGGAACAAAAAAGAAGATGGTCAGGTTACTGCCTGTTATCTGATCTTTTATAGCATTGGACGGTTTGTGATCGAGTTTTTCCGTGGGGATATTATCCGTGGAAGTGTGGGGATTTTGTCTACGTCCCAGTTTATCAGTATTTTTACCGGGATTGCGGGAATCGTGCTGCTGACATTGATCAGGAAAAAAAGAGACAGCAAGGGCTGCGTTTAAACGAATCAGGGAAGTTCCATGTATCAGGAAAAAGTTGGACAATAGTGGTATAAGGACAGGCTTTCGCTGCATACATCTATGAAAAAGGCGAAAGCAGGCCTGTCATGCTCAGAAAAGAAGATTTTGAACCAAATATGAAAACAGAGGATAAGATCCCCGGAGCGCAGACGGAAAATCCGGCACAGAGTCAGCGCTTCGGGGATTTTATCGTGAAATATATGCAGGATGTCCAGGATACTATGGAACTTTTCCCGGGGACATCTTTTCAGGCAATCAATGAAATTTTCGGTGTTCTTTATGTTCCGCTGGAAAGTATGGGAGAGATCGAGGTTACGGGAATCTCCTATAATTCAATCCCGAAATGCTATACCTACATGGATATGGAGGCAGCAGGGGAATCAGGGATCAACAGGCTGCACGATCACCCTTATCTGAAGCTGCGTGGAAAAGGTACTGCGGTGGCGGTGATCGATTCGGGGATTGATTATCAGAATGAAGTGTTTCGAAATGCAGGCGGCTCCAGAATCGCTTATTTATGGGATCAGTCCATAGAAGATGAAGAACAAAATCAGTCTGGGCGGGAATCGGAAGCTGAAAATGGAGATGCAGATAATTTGCCGGAAGAGGGGGATGATATAACAGATACAGAAGTTCCATATGGCAAATTATTCCGGAAAAAGGATATTGACCGGGCACTGGATTCCGAGGATCCGTTTGCCATCGTGCCATCCAGAGATACCAACGGCCATGGCACGGCACTGGCAGGTATTGCTGCCGGAAATATGGTACCCGGAGAAAATTTTACCGGAGCAGCGCCGGAGGCAACCCTGATCATCATCAAGGTAAAGCCGGCAAAACAATATCTCCGTAATTTTTATCTTTATCCTCCGGAGGCAGAAGTTTTTCAGGAAAATGATGTGATGATGGCCATTGCTTTTGCGATTACCCAGGCCAAAAAGCTGAAGATGCCACTTTCTATCTGTCTGGGAATCGGAAGCAGCCAGGGCGCACATCTGGGGACCAATGCGTTAAGCCAGTATGTGGACTATGTGGCAAATTTTTCCCAAGTATCCGTATCTGTGGCAGCAGGAAACGAAGGAAATACCAGAAACCACAGTGCAGGCTTTTTTTCTCAGGGAAGGGAGCAGATCGTGACGGAGCTTCGTGTGGCGGAAGGAGAGCAGGGCTTTACCATGGAATTCTGGGGTGAGCCGCCGGAAATCTACGGGCTTTCCATTCAGTCACCTACAGGAGAGATACTGGAGGTAAGCAGCTCCATCGGTTTCAGGACTCAGGAGCTGTCATTTGTTTTTGTGGAAACAAAGGTGTATGTGAATTATATCCTGATCGAGCGTCAGACCGGATATTCGCTGGTGTATATTCGATTTTTCCATCCGGCGTCCGGTATCTGGAAAATTTTTACCAAGGCAAGAAATCAGCAGAACGTAAAGTTCCATATGTGGCTTCCTGTGGAAGGGCTGATCTCCCAGGATACTTATTTTCTGGAACCATCCCCCTATACTACGGTGACAGCGCCGGGAGACGCCAGGAACAGCATCACGGCAACCGCCTACCAGCACCGTGACGGAAGCATCTACATTGCAGCAGGCAGAGGCTATACGCCAGATGGCATGATAACTCCACATCTTGCAGCTCCTGGCGTTAACGTAAAAGTGCCGCTGGTACGAGGCGGATTTGGAACCCGCTCCGGAACCAGTATATCCGCTGCACAGACCGCCGGCATCGCGGCACTTCTGTTTGAATGGGCGATCATACGGAATAATCAGCCGTTTTTTACCGGGAGCAGCGTGAAATATTATCTGCAGAGAGGCGCAAGAAGAGAAGAAAACATGCAGTACCCAAACCCGGAGTGGGGGTATGGGAGGGTGGATCTGTATCATACCTTTGAGTTGCTGACGTGAGCTGATCTGTTTTTTTGATCATGTATGCTGCTTATTATTTATATATAAAGGAAAAACGATTTCCCGGATCGCAGAAGAAACTCAATGGAAAGATGTATAGATATTACATTTGGAAAAATAATAAAAGGATACGAAAGTACTAATTTTGGAAAAAATATTCATATAGATAATTCACTTTGTATCGTGTACTATAAATATATGGAAAAAATATATAATGATACAAAAGGGAGGATTTTACTATGGAGCTTTCAACTTTGGTAAAAATGTCAAACACTTACGGAAGCAATCCGGCTTATGTTCTGGCAGGAGGCGGTAATACTTCTGTAAAAGACGATACAACACTGTATGTAAAGGGATCCGGTACACAGCTTGCTACCATTAAGGCAGAGGAATTTGTCAAAATGGACAGAGCCCGTCTGAATGAGATCATGAAAACGGAATATCCGGCGGATGATGTGAAGCGTGAATCGGCATATCTTGCAGATGTAATGGCGGCAGTGACCGATGAGGATAAAACAAAACGTCCCAGCGTGGAAGCGCTGCTCCACAATCTGTTTGCCTATACGTATGTCCTGCATGTTCATCCGACACTTATCAATGGACTGACCTGCGGAAAGGGCGCAAAGGCTCTTTGCGAAGAGCTTCTTGGAAAAGATGTACTCTGGATCGATATCTGCAAACCGGGATACACACTTGCCCGCATCTGCTTCGAGAAAATGAATGCCTATAAAGAAGAAACAGGAAAAGACGTGCAGATCCTTCTGCTTCAGAATCACGGAATTTTTGTTGCGGCTGATACTGTAGAGGAGATTGGCGTTTTATTCGATGGTGTGATCGGAAAGCTGGAAAAGCAGGTAAAGAGAACTGCGGATGTAAGTGATGCAGTTACACCTGAAAAAGAGCAGGCAGCACAGAAGCTTTCCAGTCTGCTTGGACATGCGGTGGAAGTCGTACCGGCTGCGGAGGCTGATAATTTTGTAAAAGACAAAACTGCTGCAGCACCTCTTCTGAAGCCGTTTACTCCAGATCATATTGTATATTGCGGACCTTATCCGTTATTTGTAGAAAATATTGATGAGGCGAAAAATGCGATGGATGCATTTATGACAGAGCATGATAAAGAGCCAAGACTGATCCTGGTACAGGGCGTTGGCGCATTTATCATGGAAGATGACAAAGGAAAGGCAGCAAAGGCACAGCTTCTGGTAAAGGATGCGATCAAGCTTGCAGTGTATGCGGAGAGCTTTGGCGGCCCGCTGCAGATGACCGATGAGATCACATATTTTATCACACACTGGGAAGCAGAAGCATACCGCAGTAAGAAATAAAAAAGAAAAAATATATAGAGAAATAAAGAAAATGCGCCGGGAACTGTTAAGAAATTCCCGGTGCATTTTTATCGAATGACGGATACAGCTGTTCAGGACAGAGTTACGCAGCAAATGTGGATATTTTTATCCGCATTACCACAAATCTTATTTCCGATACACGAACGCCGGCAGTCCGTCTTTGCCAACCGGAACATTTACAGTTCCCTGGATCAGAGGGCGGGCATAGCGGATAAAGTCTTCGGTGACATCGGAGCCGTCTTCTGTGATCCATTCCACAGGGACCGTCTTTTCTTCGTTGCAGATAACGTTGACATCCTCCAGTGTGCATTTCATGGAGTACGGAGAATCACTCTGACGTTTAAATGCGATCATCTTTCCGGTTTCGCCGTTCAGGGCGGCCTGTACACCAAATTCACCGGCGAGGATGCCTTCTTGCTGGTCTGTTCCGGCGAGCATAGCTGCAGAGCAGCGCTGGCTTACATTGAGCTCTACGGAGCGGGCTTTGACACCAAGACGGCTGCGTACAAGATTCTCAAGATATTTACCGCAGCCAGCAAGCATCTTGTGACCGAAGGCGTCGGTTCCGGCAGCGCTGTCGTATTCGCAGATGAATGTGCCGTCTTTATCGTGGATTCCCTCAGATACACAGACTACGACGTTGCAGTTTTTCTCAAAGGCAGCATTAACTTTCAGGAGAAATTCTTCTACATCGAAATCGGTTTCCGGAAGATAAATGAGAAGCGGATTGTCTCCGACGTATTTCCGGGCAAGGGCAGCAGCTCCGGTGAGCCAGCCTGCGTGACGTCCCATGATCTCGATGATAGTGACGGATTTTTTCTCGTAGACACAGGCGTCCAGGGTGATCTCACGGACGGTGGAGGCTACGTAGCGGGCAGCACTTCCGAATCCGGGAGTATGGTCGGTGTTTACAAGGTCGTTATCAATGGTCTTCGGCTCACCGAGGATACGGATGTCACTGCCAATCTTTTCGGCATAGCGGGAAAGCTTGCTGACGGTATCCATGGAATCGTTGCCGCCGATATAAAAGAACCAGCCGATGTTCATCTCCTCGAATTTCTGAAAAAGCTTCGGATAAACCGGATCCTCCAGGGATTCCGGAAGCTTGTAACGGCAGGAGCCGAGATAGGCGCCGGGTGTCCAGGTAAGAGCGAGAAGCTGCTCTTCCGGAAGTGCTTCCTGGAAATCAAGGACTGTTCCGTTTAAAAATCCCTCAATGCCGTTGACCATACCATAAACATGGTCGATCTCCTCTGTATGTTTAAGTGCTTCAGATACCACACCGTAAAGACTGCTGTTGATAGCTGCGGTCGGTCCGCCGGATTGTCCTGCGATAAGGTTCTTTTTTGACATTTTGATACCTCCTGGGTGTTGTTTTTTATATTGTAACAGAAATAGGAGAAGATAACATCTAAAAAAATCACCTTTTTTATAAAAAAATTACTCTAGCAAATGTTTATATCATAGTAATATAATAGTATAAACAGAGAAAAGAGGTGAAAAAACGATGACAGTAAGAAAAGTACAGTTTGAGAGCATGGATGAAGTGAACCGTTTTCTTGATGTGACGGAGCATTTTCCGTTTGCAGTGGATCTGAAAAGGGGAAACAGGACAGTAAATGGCAAATCCATTCTTGGAGTTGCATCTATTGGCCTTGGCAGAGAGATGGACTTTTGTGCACATGTGCCGGAGCTTGCGCCGGAGATCACATCCAGTCTTGGTTTTTGCATGAGGTAGGTTTAAGAGGAGAAAAAATAAATAATGGTTGATCGATGGTGAATGAGGATATCGTAAGGTCGCAGAGGCGATGCTCGGTATCCTCATTTTTGATATATGACAAATACAACTATTTAGAAAAAAATCTAAATAGTTATTGACTGGAAAAGCCGAAAATGATATATTCTATTTAGAAATATTTCTAAATACCATCCGAAAGGAGGAAGCCATACACGATGGCGTTTGCAGAAACCTTCAAGGCACTTTCGGATCCTGTGCGGAGAGAAATCCTGCAGCTTCTGAAAAACGGGAAAATGTCAGCCGGTGAGATCGGAGGACATTTTGACATGACAGGTGCAACCATATCCTATCATCTGAAAATTTTGAAGAAAGCAGATCTTGTGTGGGAAACGAAGGTAAAGAATTTCGTGTATTACGAACTGAATACCACAGTTGTAGAGGAGCTGCTTCTGTGGCTCAGTGATCTGAAAGGGGGAAAGAATGATGAAAGGTGAAGAAAGAAAAGAGTTTCTGAAGGAATATAAAATGTCCCTGATCTCCGGGAGTATCCTTACGATCTCACCGTCACTGGCAGGGATCCTGCTGTGGGACCGTCTGCCGGAGAAGATCGCAACACATTTTGATCAGCACAATGTGGCCAACGGCTGGAGCAGCAAGCCGATGGCAGTTTTTGGAATTCCGTTTCTGCTTTTGCTGATCCATCTGTTTTGCGTGTTTTTTACAGCCAATGATCCAAAGAGAAAAAATATCAACAGGCGTATTTTTACCATGATCCTGTGGCTGGTTCCGGTGGTGTCTGTGATCACCTGCATGGCGATCTACGGACTTGCTCTGGGAATGGAACTTGATATAGGTGTGATCGTGAATATCATGGTAGGTATCATGTTTATCATTCTCGGAAATTACGTTCATAAGGTGAAACAGAATTATACAGTGGGAATGAAGCTTCCCTGGACTTTGAACAGCGAGGAGAACTGGAACCGTACCAACCGTATGACAGGCTGGATACTGATCCTGTCAGGGCTGCTTTTTCTTATGAATTCGCTGCTCCTGAAAACGGAAATTGTTTTTGCGGTAATTTTGCTGGTCATCCTTGTGCCAATGATCTATTCATTTATTCTTTATAAAAAGGGAATCTGAGAAAAATCTTCAGACCGTCATTGTCGTAAAAAGGCAGTGGCGGCTTCTTTTTTACCAAAAAATAATGTTCAAACAAAACGGTACGTGATATGATAATGTCATACAAAAGCATTTTCTCGAACACTATAAACCGACAGCAGACAGGAGGGATCACTATGACAGAATTAAGCCGTTTTCAAAAAGATGTGGAAGTTGCTGCCACTGCTCTTGAAATGCGGGCAGAGAACGAGGATGCCAAAGAAGAGGCCATTCATCTTTACCGGAAATTCGGAAGTACCAAGCAGGAGCCGCTGCGGCTGGCAGTTGCCCTGCGGGGATATTTTCTGGAGGAAGGTGTGGAGGAAGAGGAACGCGCGCATTATGGAGCATATCTTAAGAAAAGGATCCGTCCGGCTGTGGAACGTCTGATCCTGGAAGATGACTGGGAAAAGATCGAGAAGCTTTATGAGAACGAATGGTTTGGGGAACAGGAACTGGAAGTGTTCCTGAAACTGGCCGAAGAGTGGAGGAGACCTGCGGCGCTGATGGGACTTCTCCATTTGAAAAAAGCAAATTATGGATTTAAAGAGAAGAAATTCGAGCTGTGATTTTTTCAGGAAATCAGGAATGGAGGCGGATTCGGTGAAACGGAGGCAGGAAGAGCTTGGAATACATATCCTGGAAAATATAAGGAACGAGCTGTACTACTATTTTCCATATCTGGACGGTGCCTTTGCCTGTATTTCCGGGAAGGGATCAGAGCAGACCGGAACCATTGGAACAGACGGAGCTTTCTTCCTTTTTTTCCCGGAATATCTGCTGGAGCTTTATGTAAAAAGGCCGGAGGCAGTACGAAGAGGTTATCTGCACATGCTGCTGCACTGCCTGTATCTGCATCTTTTTCGGGAAGACCAGGAGGACAGACGCTTATGGAACCTGGCCTGTGATATTGCAGTAGAACAGATCATTTCCAGGGAAAAGATTCCGATTCTGGAGACAGGCGGCGATGCGAAAAAAATCCGTGAAAAGGTTTTTCATATTCTGGGAGACAGGTCGGATTCCGCAGAAAAGATCTGCCGGAAGCTGAAGGAACAGGCTTTTCCGTTTCACCTGGAAGAACTGGAAGAAGCCTTCCATTTTGACGATCACACCTTGTGGGACACCTGCACAGGAGAAAAAGGAAAAAGAACAAAGGAAAAATGGAACAAGCTTCTTTCCTATACTGCTGCTAACCGTCAGGATCACCGGAAACGGCGGGGAAGTCAGAAAGGGGACCAGAAGGAAGAAACAGGAACGGTAAGATCAGGAAGGTACGATTACAAAAAATTTCTCCGTCAGTTTTCTGTGCTGCGGGAAGAGGTGGAACTGGATACGGAAAGCTTTGATTATATTTTTTATAATTACGGGATGGAGCATTATGGAAATCTTCCGCTGATCGAGCCGCTGGAATATAAGGAAGTGAACCGTCTGGAGGAGCTGGTGATCGCCATTGATACTTCCGGCTCCTGTGATGGAGAGACTGTGCGGAGATTCCTTGGAGAAACGTATTCCATTCTCAGTGAAAAAGAGAATTTTTTCCATAAAATGAAGGTGTACCTGATCCAGTGTGACTGCTGTATCCAGGATGTTAAGGTGATCCATTCCGAGGAAGAATGGAAGGAATACAGCAAAAATATCACCATACAGGGCCGGGGCGGAACAGATTTCCGGCCGGTGTTCCGGTATGTGAAGGAGCAGCAGGAGAAAAAAGAAATCCGCAGTCTTAAGGCTCTGATCTATTTTACAGACGGGGACGGGATATATCCCGGAAGCAAACCGGATTATGAAACGGCCTTTGTATTTTTGCATAAAACAGAAAAAATGGAGCTTGTTCCGCCCTGGGCGATCCGGCTTGTGGCGGAGCAGGAAGGAGTGCGTTACAGAACATGAATATAAAAGAGGCAAAAGAAGAGATCAAACATACCTTACTGGCTTACAACCGGAAGGATGCAGCCGGGCGCTATACATTTCCCAGACTCCGGCAGCGTCCCATCCTGCTTATGGGACCTCCCGGAATCGGAAAAACAGCGATCATGGAGCAGGTGGCAGAGGAATGCGGGGCAGGTCTGGTAGCTTATACCATCACCCACCATACAAGACAGAGTGCGGTAGGACTGCCAAGGATCGTGACCCGGTGCTACAATGGAAAAGAGGTCAGCATCACAGAGTATACTTTAAGTGAGATCATTGCTTCTGTGTATGATTGTATGGAACGTACCGGGAAGAAGGAGGGAATCCTTTTTATTGATGAGATCAACTGTGTCTCCGAGACACTTGCACCCACTATGCTGCAGTTCCTTCAGAACAAGACCTTCGGAAGTCACAGCGTGCCGGAAGGATGGCTGATCGCGGCAGCAGGAAATCCTCCGGAATATAATAAATCGGTCCGGGAGTTTGATCTTGTAACACTGGACCGTGTGCGGAGGATGGATATCGAGGCAGATCTTGATGTGTGGATGGAGTATGCCTGGAAAAAGGAGATCCACGGATCGATCCTGGCTTATCTCGGCATGAAAAAGGATCATTTTTATTCTGTGGAGAATACAGTGGACGGGAAATTCTTCGTGACAGCAAGAGGCTGGGAAGACCTGTCTGAGATCCTGAAGGCTTATGAGGAACTGGGCGTGGAGATCACGGAGAATCTGGTCGGGGAGTATTTATGCAGAGATGAGATCGCAAGAAGCTTTTTTGCCAGCTATCAGCTGTACCGGAAGTACGGAGAGGACTATGGCCTGGAGCACCTGCTTTCCGGAGAGATGCCGGAGGAAGAGCAGCAGAAAAAGGTAAAAATGGCGAAGGATGCTTCCTTTGAGGAACGCTTCCTTGTGACAGGGCTTCTGCTTGACGGCCTGAACGGAAGTTTTCTGACCTATGAGAAGATGGATGGTGAGACAGGTGCTGTTTATCAGGAACTTCTGCATCTGAAAGCTTTTCTCCAGGATAAAAAGGACATGACGGCGCTGGATGAATTTACAGATATGAAGAAGAAAAGTCTGGCTGTCCGTCTGGAGGCGGAGCTTCTTACCGCAGATCAGCAGACTACGGAAGAGCTTGTGATCCGCACTCTGGAAGAATTCAGCCTTACTATCCGCAAGGAGCATATCACAGAAACAGAGGCTGGCTTTGAACGGATCCGGCAGCTTTTTACGGAAATGGCGGAGAAGAGAAAGGCCTGTGCGAAAAAGATCACCGGAGAGCTGGAACAGGCATTTGCATTTATGAAGGAATGCTTCGGGGACGGACAGGAAACGGTGCTTTTTGTTACCGGATTGACCCGGAACACCCATGCGGCGGCCTTTATCCGGGAGTATGGCTGTGATCCTTATTTTGCCTGCAGTGAGAAGCTTCTTTACCGGAAACAGGAGAAAAAGCTTCAGGAGGAATGTGCGTCACTATTAGAAATATGAATGATCCCTTAACGAATACTTATGACTGAAAGGGGCCTGACATCTTGACAGGAGGGCTTGTGAGGTGATACGGTAACGGTGTCGAAAACAAAAATCAAATAACCGAATGATGAGGTGTGAGAACATGCAGGAATTAAAACCAATCAAAGAAGGTAAAGTACGTGAGATTTATGACAATGGTGACAGTCTGATCATGGTAGCAACTGACCGTATCAGCTGTTTCGATGTAATTCTGAAAAACCAGGTTACAAAGAAAGGTGCTGTACTGACACAGATGTCAAAATTCTGGTTTGATTTTACAAAGGATATTCTTCCTAATCATATGATTTCCGTTGATGTAAAAGATATGCCGGAATTCTTCCAGCAGGAAAAGTTTGACGGAAACAGTATGATGTGCCGCAAGCTGAACATGCTTCCTATTGAGTGTATTGTACGTGGATATATTACTGGAAGTGGCTGGGCAAGCTATCAGGAGACAGGAAAGGTCTGTGGCATTCAGCTTCCGGAAGGACTGAAAGAGTCTGACAAATTACCTGAGCCGATCTATACTCCTTCCACAAAGGCTGAGATTGGTGATCATGATGAGAACATCTCCTATGAACAGAGTATTGCTCACCTTGAGAAATACTTCCCTGGAAGAGGAGAGGAGTTAGCTTCAAAGCTTCGTGATAATACAATCGCACTGTATAAAAAGTGCGCAGAATATGCTCTGAGCAAGGGAATCATTATTGCAGATACCAAATTTGAGTTTGGACTGGATGAAGAGGGAAATATGGTGATCGGTGATGAGATGCTTACACCGGACAGTTCCCGTTTCTGGCCTGCAGACGGATACGAGGCCGGACATGGACAGCCATCCTTTGACAAGCAGTTTGCCCGTGACTGGCTGAAAGCCAATCCGGATAATGACTGGACTCTTCCTCAGGAAATCGTAGATAAAACAATCCAGAAATATCTCCAGGGCTATGAAATGCTCACAGGAAAGAAACTGGGAGAATAATTTCCGAGGGGTTTCCTTCATCAAAAAAATACTGTTGCATGCAACAGTATTTTTTTGCGTGTATTACGCGAATTATATAGAAATCAATTACATTTTTTGATACAATAAATAACAGAAAAATGAAAGTGTAAAATAAAAAGTCCAAAAAGTGAAAGCAGGAGTAAACATAGAAAGAGAAAATGAAACAGAGTATGAAAGCATTAAAAGGATTTTTTCTGACGACAGCCTGCGTATTTTGCCTGACAGTGGCAGGTACGTCAGCAGTTACTTATGGACAGGAGATGGTTCCGACAGTTACATCGGAAGCTTTTCCGACTATCACGCCGGAGGCAGTGCCTACAGTTACACCGGCTCCCCAACCTACAGCAGTGCCAAAGAAAAAAGGACTGGTAAAGGAAGGTAAGAAGCTTTGCTTTTACTATTCCAATGGCAGCAAGGCGAAGAATAAGCTGAAAACAGTCAACGGTGCTACCTATTATTTCGGATCGGACGGCTATGCAGTGTGCGGCGGCGTAAGGTTTAAGAATAAGAACAAGGTATATGTTTTCGGTGAGAATTTTAAACGGATCAAAAATAAAAAGGGAAAAATCATCCGGGTGAGATACAGTATTTACTATATGACCGGCAATAACGGAGAGGCAGCTACCGGATTCTTTATTTATAAAAATAACCTTTATTACGGAGGTCCGGGAGGAAAGCTGTACAAGAATCGATCCCTGGCCAACCGGTACCATTTTACAGCCTCCGGTGCAGCCAAGAAAAATACGGATGCGCTGCTGAAAATAAAAACCATGCAGATTGCATCTTCCATTACCAATCCAGGTATGACAAAAAGTCAGAAGCTGTATGCCTGCTGGCGATATGTGGTAGGCGGACATATCGGTTACTGGTCTGTGTATCCAAATCTGGGACAGGCAGGATGGCAGAGATCCCTGGCGCTGAACACACTGGTAAACGGCGGCGGTAACTGTTATGGATTTGCATGTGCATTTGCAGCGTTGGCACAGGAAGTTGGTTATGAGCCTTATATGGTTTACGGATATGTACCGGGTTCCCGTGACGGCAGGGCTGATGGAATGACCAGACATTGCTGGGTACAGATCAACGGTCTCAGCTATGATCCTGAAGGAACTTATGCAGGATGGGCACCGGGTATTTATGGTACTGCCGGATATGGGGTTTATCACTGGACTTCCGGCTCTGTGAAATTCGCCTGATATGAGCCTGACTTCAGAGCTGTCTGACAGCCTGGAGTTATAATATAACACCTGACTGCTATTTTTTGCAGTTACAGGTTAAGTTTTATGAAAAGGAGAGAAAAGTTATGATGAAAAAGACAATTTTTAAGAAACTGATGGTGCTCTGTACTTCAGCAGCTCTTGCCTTCGGCACAGTACCTGCAGGTGCAGCTGATGTGGTTCCACAGGCTGTTACAGTAGAGACAGTAAGTGCGCAGGCTGCGAAACCAGGGAAAAACCTGAAGGACAAAAATCTGGCAAAATCACTGGACAAGGTGATCAAGGCTCAGAAATTTACAAAGAAAACAACGGACAAGCAGAAATTACAGAAGCTGTTTAATTACACTAAAAAAGCTTACAAGTATACACGTTATATGGGGATTCCTTCTGCAAAAGGCTGGGATGCCAAGCTTGCAAAGGAAACTCTGGCCACAAAGAAGGCAAGCTGCTACCATGATGCAGCTACCTTTGCTTATCTTGCCAGACGCGCAACAGGACTTCCTGTGAGAATCTGCATTGGAACAAGTAATCTGTATAATACCTCCAGATGGCAGAACCATGGATGGGTAGAGATTAAGGTAAAAGGCAAATGGTATACCTTTGACACCAATGGGAACAGATTCTCCAAGAGAAAAGATGTGAAATGGTTTATGCAGAAGCATGCTTCCATGGAAGGCAAAGTCTACAAAACCCAGAAAATCTATAATGTTAACTTTTAATAAGATAAACAGGAGAAAGTGAAAAGATGTTAAAAAAATCTGTAAAAATAATCCTGACTGTTTTCTGTCTGCTGTTCGTGTCTGTATCTGTTGTTTCTGTTAATGGAGCAGAAACAACACAGTCCGGGCAGGCAACAGTGAAAAAGGGACTGGTAAAGGAAAAAGGAAAATACTATTTCTACGAAGTAAAAGAGGATGGTACCTCTGCCAGAATCAAAAATAAATGGAAAAATGTAAAGAATGCCAAAACCAAAAAGACCTACAGATACTATTTTGGCAAAGACGGAGCTGCCTATGCAGGAAGCAAAGACATGTTCGGAAGAAAAAAACTGGTTGTGAAGAAGATCGGCGGCAAGCAGTATGGCTTTGATACAAATGCCAGAATGATAAAGGGTGTGGCTGCTTCTAACCTGGATTCCGGTGAAAAGCTTTATGCTTTTAATTCTAAGACAGGTGTGTATGATGTACCGAAGACAAAGAAGATCCGTAAGGCCTACGGTTATGAAAAGAAAGCTGCACCGTTGAAAAAGCTTCTGGGAAAACCGAAAAAGATCAAAAAAGGAACAGGCTGTTATGGAAACGGCAAAGAATATCTGCTGTATTATGATAACTTTATATTAAGCACAGGTGAGACTGCAAAAGGAGTAGAGGTTATTTTTGGTGTAATGTAAAAGTACTCCATAAATGACAGGTGACATAAATTATGGTTTTCAGTTCAATGGTTTTTATGTGTGTATTTTTGCCGGCTGTTTTTGTCCTGCACTGTATTCTGCCGGGAATACGGGCTAAAAATGCACTTCTTCTCCTGGCAAGCGTACTTTTCTATGCTTACGGAGAACCGGTATATATTATTTTATTGTTTATTTCCACTTTATTGAATTATTTCTGTGCCTGCGGGATTGACAGATTCCGAAATCACAGGAAGGGAATCCTGGTTCTGGCAGTGATCTGCAATCTGGGAATCCTTATTGTATTTAAGTATACAGATTTTATCCTGGGGATGGTCAACAGTGTGACAGGGCTTCACCTGCCGCTGCCTCAGATCCGCATGCCTATCGGTATTTCTTTCTTTACTTTCCAGGCAATGTCTTATGTGATCGATGTTTACCGGGAAACTACCAAGGCCCAGAAAAATTATGCAAAAGTACTTCTCTACATATCCTTTTTCCCACAGCTGATCGCGGGACCTATTGTGAAGTATCATGATGTGGCAGCGGAAATTGATCAGAGAACGGTGACACTGGACGGTATTGCCCTGGGAATCCGCAGATTTTCTGCAGGTCTCTGTAAAAAGGTTCTCCTGGCCAATACCCTGGGACTGGTGGCTGACAATCTTTTTGGTGCATCTGCAGGTTCCATCAATGGGGCAGGAGCATGGCTGGGAGCGATTTCCTATATGCTCCAGATCTATTTTGATTTCAGCGGCTACAGTGATATGGCCATTGGTCTGGGATGGATGTTCGGATTCCACTTTAAGGAGAACTTTAATTACCCATACATCAGCGGTACGATCCGGGAATTCTGGAGAAGATGGCATATGTCTCTTTCCGGATGGTTTCTGGAGTATCTGTACATCCCCCTTGGGGGAAACCGCAAAGGAAAATTCCGCACAGTTGTCAACAAGATGATTGTTTTCCTGTGTACCGGAATCTGGCATGGAGCAGCCGTTAATTTTCTGTTCTGGGGTGTTTATCATGGATTTTTCCTTATGCTTGAGGAATATATTCCCTGGATCGGAAAAAAAGGCTCTGCTGTAAAATCCTTCTTCCAGCATGTGTATACTCTGCTGGTGGTATGCATCGGATTTGTATTTTTCAGAGCAGAGACCATGGCACAGGGATGCTTCTGGGTCAGGAAAATGTTTACAGGCTTTGGATGGAATGCCGGTGCCATGAGCTTTGCACTGCAGCAGATGACCCCTGTTTTTCTGGTTACTCTGGCCGGTGCGCTGATTGCCTGCTGCCCTGTTAAAAAACTGATAAGTGAAAAGAAATGGTACGGTCCTGTAGCATATGTCTGCAGCCTGGCAGGTCTGGTGATCTGTATTCTCAGCCTTGCCAGCGGAACCTATAATCCATTTATTTATTTCAGGTTTTAAGGGAGGCAGCTATGAAAAAAGGAAAATTGATTTATTGTATTTTGTTTTTTGCCATCTGCCTTTGTCCTTCCCTGGGAATGCTTGTGACAAAGCAGGAGACATCTTCAGAAAACAGACAGCTTTCAGAGTTTCCTTCTCCAAAAACAGAGGAGGGGAAGATCAATGTGGAATGGCTTTCCCAGGCAGGAGATTATTTCCAGGAGCATTTTGCGTTCAGAAATGAACTGGTTACCGGAAATGCACTGCTCCACGGCAGACTTCTGGAAACCTCTACTGCAGATGGTGTGATCCAGGGTAAAAATGGATGGCTCTATTACAAAGATTCTCTGGATGACTATCTGGGACAGGATTTACTGTCTGACAGAAGCCTGTTCAATATTGCCCATATGCTGTCCATGACCCAGCAGGCCCTGGAGGAAAAGGGAGTGAATTTCCTGCTTACTATTGCTCCCAATAAGAACTCTCTCTATGGAGACAACATGCCTTATTATGATAAGCTGAAGGTATCCGACCAGACAAACAGAGAAAATCTGGAAGGCTGGCTGAAAACGGAAAAGGTTGCTTATGCAGATCTGTACCAGGCGCTGATGGAGGAGGATGAGGTTCTTTATCATGCCCGGGATTCCCACTGGAATAACAAAGGTGCAGTACTGGCAGCAGACGTACTGATGGATGCCCTTGGTAAGGACCATGATTCCTATGAGGGAGAAAGCTATACAGTGCGCAGGGATTATACAGGAGATCTGGATACTATGCTATATCCCCTGGCTTCGACAGCAGACGATGAGATCTATTATGACAAAGAGACCACCTATGCTACTGTGGAAGAGATCCAGAGCAATTTTGATCCCCGGATCACCACTGTAAACCCGGTAAAAGAGGGAAGCTTGGTCATGTACAGGGATTCCTTTGGAAATGCCCTGCTTCCTTATATGGCAGATGCCTATGCCAATGCCTATTTTTCCAGAGGAATTCCCTATCAGCTGACGGATGTGGAGGCACATAGCGCGGATACGGTGATCATTGAGAGGGCAGAACGTTTTCTGCCGGAAATGTCCCAGTTTCCACCTGTGCTTGCAGCAAAGGAAATCAGTCTGACTGAGAATGAGGAGTTCCAGGGATCTGATGGAGCTGTTGATGTAAAGATCAAACCTCAGGGAATGACTGCTCAGCTCAGCGGCCGGATCAAAGAAGGGCTTCTGGATACAGATTCCCGGATTTATCTGAAGGTTAATGGCTCTGTCTATGAGGCCTTTCCTATGGACGTGAAAGTGGGAGAGAATCTGGATGATAACGGATTTTGTCTTTATCTGCCCAGTGAGCTGGTGGCAGCAGACGGAAATGATGTTGAAATACTGATTGAGAAAGATAATAAAATTTATAATATTTATCAAAATAATATCAAGGAGGATTCCGTACAATGAAAAAGAAGTTAATTACTAAAATTTTAAGCATCTCAGTAGCAGGGGCAGTTGCCCTGACACCTGCCGCAGCATTTGGCGCGCAGATAGAGGAGAATACACAGACTGAAAGTACAGAAGCAGCAGAGGAGACAAAAGAGGTGGAAGATCTGAAGATCAAAACTGAAACCCAGGAGCTGACTGTGAAAAATCAGACAGGATATGCACTGACAGCAGGAGAGCTGGAAGATGCAGCAGATGAAACAGAGGACGCAAAGGCAGAGGATACAAAAACAGAAGACACAGCAGAGACTACAGAAAAAGCCCAGGGTAAGATGCTTACAGTTACCGGTGAAGATGGAACAGAGCATGTTTTCAAAAACATGGATCCGGATTCCTGGACAGAGCCTGTTATCTATGATGAATATGGATTCCTTTATATCAAATATGAGAATAAGGACAAAAAGGAAGAGGAAGTGGCTGAGACAGCAGAGGAGAAAGAGTGGGGTGAACCTCTTACCATGTATCTGCTTTCCAATGTAAATGTCCGTGAAAAGGCAGACAAAGAGTCCAAATCCTTAAAAGTTCTTTCCACAGGTACTGAGGTAAAGGGCATTGCTGTTGCACCGGGATGGATTAAGGTGCAGGCAGATGATATTACAGGTTATGTATATCATACCTATATTACAGAGAATAAAGAGGCAGCAGATGCCAAGGTAAAGGCTGAACAGGAGGCCAAGGCCCAGGCTGAGGCAGCAGCGGCACAGGCAGCAGCTGCTCAGACACAGCAGAGCCAGAATAATTATGATTATTCCCAGGATCAGGGCAGCTATCAGGAGCCTGCACAGTCAGCTCCTCAGGAGAAATATGAAGTCGGCCGTCAGCAGTATGATGACTGTGACGGAAGCGGACACGGATATTATGAGATTACCTATTCTGACGGCAGTGTAGGATACGAAGAATATTGATCAAACAGATAAGGGTGTAAATATCTGAAGCTTTTTCAGATATACGCGAAAAGGACTGTTGTACATTTTGGTGTGCTACCTGTCAATAGGACAATAAAAAATAATAAATTTTTGTATC
>OLOY01000404.1_pt1 | contig 34321 bp, 25 predicted proteins | sample 1672771 | NCBI WGS metagenome assembly OLOY01 (sample SAMEA3136722, study PRJEB25190) | human gut metagenome
CTGAGACATTGAAAACAATCCTGAAGAAGAGACTTCAGATAGCAATTGATGACCATGAAGTTGGATATGTGGCACTTCATATTCACTCTGCGATCGGTGATGAGAAGGTATCTGTTGCGATGCAGACTGCTAGGGCAGTGAGAGAGTGTATTGACATGATCGAGAAGGCGACAGGCAAGCCGATAGATGTACTTTCTCTGTCTTATAACCGTCTGATGAACCATATGAAATATATGGTGGCGCGTGCATCAACAGGGGAGAAACTGAATCTGGATATGAACGAATATATGCTGGACCAGTATCCACAGGCTTATGAAATCGCAGCGGAGATATGCAAGAATCTGGAAGGATGTATAGGTCATAAGCTGGATGAGACGGAGATTGGATATCTGGCGATGCATATACAGAGAGTATATAAAGATGCAGTGTGAGAAAAGTAGTAATAATAGAAGAAAGTTCCTTATTTCAGGAACTTCCTCAATAATTTTTCATAAATTTTTCTATATGGCTGGTATCTCATTGGCAGATCCAGCCATGTTTTTTTGTCTACAATACTCTTATAGTGGGAGAATGTATGAAAACCGTCTTTGCCATGGTAGGAACCCATACCGCTTTCACCAAAGCCTCCAAATCCCATCTCACTGGTTGCCAGATGGATGATAGTGTCATTGACACATCCGCCTCCAAATCCACATTGGGAAGTAACTTTTTCCGCAGCTTCTTTGTCGGAGGTGAAGATATATAATGCCAGAGGATGTGCCATGGAGTTGATTTTTTCGATGGATTCATCCAGGGAATCATAGGTCAGTACAGGAAGCACAGGACCGAAGATTTCCTCCTGCATTACTGCATCCCCGAAGGTTACATTGTCCATAACAGTAGGAGCAATCTGAAGAGTTCCCGGATTGCTTTCACCGCCACATACTACCTTGTCAGGATCGATTAGATTGCAGATACGAGTAAAGTGCTTTTCGTTAATAATCTTTCCATAATTTTTATTATTCAGAGGTGCGGAACCAAACTGTTTTTTGATCTGTTTCTGGATCTGTCGGATCAGTTCATCCTTGATTTCTCTGTGGCAGTAAATATAATCAGGTGCTACGCAGGTCTGACCGCAGTTAAGATATTTTCCAAATACAATTCTTCTGGCTGCAAGTTTCAGGTTGGCACTTTTCTCTACGATGCAGGGACTTTTTCCGCCAAGCTCCAGGGTAACCGGAGTCAGATGTACAGATGCTTTTGCCATCACTTCCCTGCCAACATGCTGGCTTCCCGTAAAGAAAATATAGTCAAAATGTTCATTGAGAAGAGTGTTATTTTCCGCGCGTCCGCCGTTTACTACAGCCACATACTGGGAATCAAAACATTCGGTGATAATGGTTTCGATTACCCGGCTGGTGTGAGGAGAGTAGGCACTTGGTTTCAGTACAACTGTATTTCCGGCTGCAATCGCATCGATCAGCGGATCAATGGTAAGCAGGAAAGGATAATTCCATGGGCTCATAACCAGGACAACACCATAAGGAGATGGCTTTTTATAGCTTCTGGAAGCGAACTGGGCAAGGGGAGTCAGTACTGTTTTTTCTTTTGCATAGGAAGGTGTATGGCGGATCATGTAGCTGAGTTCTGAGAGCACAAGTCCCACTTCACACATATAGGATTCAAAGTTACTTTTTCCAAGGTCACGTTTCAGTGCTTCATTGATTAGTGGTTCATATTTCTGAATACAGGTCTTTAATTTTTTTAAGGCATCCAGCCTTTTTTCTACCGGTAAAGTGGCACCTGTGTAAAAATAGCTGCGCTGTTTCCGGAGGATTTCTTTAATTTCTGTTTCTGTCATAATACACAATCTCCTTTTTTTCAGAAGTCAGAGACATCAGCATGTAATAAAATTTCTCCAGTTGGGAGGCATCCATAAGCTTCGGCACAGGATACAGAGGATTGGCCTCTTTATCTGCATAATGGGCAAGCTTGGGGATATCTGTTTCCTGAATTTCTTTTACAATATTTACGATTCCAAACCGCTCTTTCATCTCTTCGATTGCCCGGATAAAAAGCTTTGCTGCTTCATGGTCCGGCGTATTTTTGTCTGCAAGTCCTGCTGCAATGGCAAGTCTGTGGAGCTTTTTGTCAATGCAGGAACCATATTCCCTAAGCACCAGTGGCAGCAGAATGGCATTGGCAAGTCCATGGGGAACGTTGTACTGTCCGCCCAGGGAATGAGCCACTGCATGAACATATCCTACGTAGGATTTGGTAAAAGCACAGCCTGCGTAGAAGGAGGCGTGGAGCATATTTCGTCTTGCCTGAATATTATCGCCATGCTCATAGGCAATATCTATATTTTCAAAAATCAGTTTTACTGCTTTTAATGCATCCCTGCGTGTATCAATGGTGGTGGAATTGCCGATGTATGCCTCCACTGTGTGAGTCAGGGCATCCATACCTGTAGTTGCGGTGATAAATGGGGGCAGGCTTAAGGTAACCTTGGGATCCAGCACTGCATAGCGGGGAATCAGCGGGAAATCGTTGATGGCGTATTTATATCTGGTGTCTGCATCTGTGATTACAGCGGCGAGAGTGGTCTCACTTCCTGTTCCGGCAGTGGTTGGAACTGCCATGAGAAGAGGAAGCTTCTTATGTACCTTCAGGATTCCCTTCATCTGAGCCAGAGACTGATTGGGTTTGACCGCACAGGCACCGACTGCCTTGGCACAGTCCATGCTGGAACCGCCGCCGAAACCAATGATGGCATCACAGCCTTCCTTATGGTAAAGCTCCAGGGCTTCGCGGACATTGACAGTAGTAGGATTGGCAACTGTTTTATCGTAAATGGTATAGGGGATGCCGGCCTCCTTTAAAGCTTTTTCCAGTCTTCTGGTAAGTCCAAGCTTCATGATACCGCCATCTGTAATGATCAGAACATGAGTGCATTTGTGGCGCATGATGATTTCAGGGAGCTCCTTGACGCTTCCTGCGATTTTAGGTTTTCTGTAAGGTAAAAAGGGAATTGCAATGTGAAAAGCTTTCTGAAAAGCCCTGCAATATATTTTTCTGAGAGTGTTCATGGATAATTCCTTTCTTGGGGCAGCCTGCCGTTTTGCAGACTGCTGGATAGCAGTTACTTCAGAAAAAATATAACAAGGTAAAAAAGAAAAGTCAATATATTTTGATATTCAAAATTTATCTTTGGTAAAAGAGCTTAAAAATAGCAGAAGCAACTTTATACGAACATATCCATAAAATTTTACGAAACTACGAAAATCAGTTGACAATGGAGTAAGCTTATACTAACCTAAAGTTAGTGAAATATAACACTACTATAAAACAGTAGTGTTATATTAAAAAAATTTGCTCCATAGTAAGTGGATATGAGGGAGGAATGAAAAAAATGTTTCTGCAGATACAGGGTATTAAGAAGTCTTTTGGTGCAGGGGACAGCCGGGTGGATGTGCTGAAGGGGCTGGATCTTGACATTGAGAGAGGGGAGTTTTGCGTGCTTTTGGGGCCGTCCGGTTCCGGTAAGTCCACGCTTCTGAATATTATCGGTGGGATTGACAGTGCAGATGAGGGAAATCTGGTTATAGACGGGGAGCGTCTGGCAGATATGTCAGAGAAGAAGCTGTCTTTGTACAGACGTAAGCATCTGGGATATATTTTTCAGATGTATAATCTGATCCCCAATCTTACAGTGCGGGAAAATATAGAGGTGGGAGCCTATCTCAGTGATAAGCCTCTGGATGTAGATGAACTTCTCCATACGCTGGGAATCTATGAGCACCAGAGAAAGCTTCCCAATCAGCTTTCGGGAGGTCAGCAGCAGAGGACTGCTATCGGCAGAGCCATTGTGAAGAATCCGGACATTCTTCTCTGCGATGAGCCTACAGGAGCCCTGGATTATAATACTTCCAAGGAAATCCTGAAGCTGATCGAGACGGTAAATCAGAAATACGGCAACACCATCGTCATGGTAACGCACAACGATGCCATCAAAGATATGGCCGATCGTGTAGTCAAGCTTCGTGATGGCATGATCCGGAAAAATTACATGAATGAACATAAGATCCCGGCAGCAGAGTTGGACTGGTAAGGAGGCATATGATGAAAAATCCTTTACGCAAACGTCTGCCCAGAGAACTGAAGGGGGAACTGGGAAAATATCTGGTGGTCTTTATTCTGATGGTATTGACCATAGGAATGGTTTCCGGATTTCTGGTGGCTGACGGAAGTATGATTGTTGCTTATAATGATGGATTTGAAAAATACAATATAGAAAACGGAAATTTCCGTACCAATCAGCAGATATTTAAAAGCCAGAAAGAAGAAATCCAGAATCTGGGAATAAAGCTGTATGAAAATTTCTATATTGAAGAGCCTCTGGATAATGGAAGTACCATGCGCTTTTTCAAAAACAGGACAGAAATCAATGGAGTATGCCTGATGAAGGGAGAATTTCCCAAAGCAACAGGGGAAATTGCCATTGACCGCATGTATGCAGACAATAATGATCTGAAGGTGGGAGACACCTTGAAGAGTCAGAGCGGTAAGCAGATCTGGAAGATTACAGGGCTTGTGGCTCTGTCTGATTACAGCTGTCTTTTTCAGAATAATAATGATTCCATGTTTGATTCTGTGAAATTCGGAGTTTCTGTGGTAACACCGGAGGAGTTTGATACCCTGGATCAGGATAAGCTCCAGTACAATTATTCCTGGATCTATGACAAACAGCCCAAAACAGAAAAAGAGGAAAAGGACGTTTCAGAAGAACTGATGGAAAATATAGGGGAAATCGTTACCCTGGAAGCTTTTGTCCCCAGATATCTGAATCAGGCCATCACCTTTACCGGGGATGATATGGGAAGTGACAAGGCTATGATGATCATATTGTTATACATTGTAATTGTCATTATGGCTTTCGTATTCGGAATTACCATCAGTAATACGATTCGCAGAGAAGCAGGGGTTATCGGCACACTCAGAGCTTCCGGCTATACCAGGAAAGAACTGATCCGGCACTATATGGCATTGCCTGTCCTTGTTACACTGTTGGGAGCTCTGGTGGGAAATATTCTGGGATATACAGTATTTAAAAATGTATGTGCAGGAATGTATTATGGCAGCTATAGCCTACCTACCTATGTGACCGTATGGAGCGCAGAAGCTTTTCTGCTTACAACAGTAGTTCCGGTGATCATTATGCTGGTGGTGAATTATGGAGTTCTCCGACACAAATTGCGTCTTTCCCCGCTGAAATTCCTACGCAGAGATCTTTCAGGCAGAAAGAGGAAAAAAGCAATTTATTTAAGCCCTGTTATAAAAATCTTTTCCAGATTTCGCCTTCGTGTGATCTTTCAGAATATGAGTAATTATCTGGTACTGTTTATCGGGATTATCTTTGCCAACCTGCTGCTGATGTTTGGATTACTCCTTCCTTCGGCCTTATCTCATTATCAGGTGGAAATCCAGAACAATATGCTGGCAAAATATCAGTATATGCTTCAAGTTCCGGTAAGTGCAGCCAGTGGAAATAAATTTGACAGTCTGTTTTCTATTCTGGAATTCTATATGTCTGCGGAAACAAAGAATGAAGATGCAGAAGAGTTTTCAGCATATCCTTTAAATACTCTTCCCGGAAAGTATAAGAGCGAGGAGGTTCTTTTGTATGGAATCGAGCCGGACAGCAGATATGTAAAGGCTGATCTTGATAAAGGAATCTATATTTCCAGTGCTTATGCGGACAAATATGGGATTCATCCCGGAGATACCATTACCCTGAAGGAAAAGTATGAAAAAGAGCAGTATTCTTTTAAGGTAACAGGAATTTATGATTATACGGCAGGCCTGTGTGTATTTATGACCAGAACTCAGCTGAACGAAACCTTTGATCTGGGAGAAGATTATTACAGCGGCTATTTTTCTGATACCAGGATTACAGATATCAAAGACAAATATATTGGGTCAGTGGTGGACCTGGATGCACTGACCAAGATTTCCAGACAGCTGGATGTGTCTATGGGAAGTATGATGGGAATGGTAAATGGATTTGCTATTGTGATCTATATGGTGCTGATTTATCTTCTTTCCAAGATCATTATCGAAAAAAATGCCCAGTCCATATCTATGGTAAAAATTCTGGGCTACACCAACGGCGAGATCAGCAGATTATATATTCTGTCCACATCTCTGGTAGTGGTGCTCTGTCTGCTTTTGAGCCTGCCACTGGAAACTGTGATTATGAAGGTACTTTTCAGGGAGATGATGTTGTCCAGTATTTCCGGATGGATCACGCTCTGGATCGATCCGATGATCTATCTACAGATGTTTGCGGCAGGAATTGTTACTTATGCAGTTGTGGCTCTGCTGGAGTTTCGAAGAATAAAAAAAGTGCCTATGGATGAGGCACTGAAGAATGTAGAATAATGGAAAAATATTGTGATATCAGATTATAAAACAGGTGCGGCAGGCAATGAAAAATTGTCTGCCACACTTGTTTTTGGAATAAAGCGGATCATCGAAGCTTATCAGGAAATGTCGTCCCTGGTAATGTTTTTGGCCCATTCACCCTTACGGTAGTGTCCGATCACCCAGGGCCATTTCACAAATTCGTCTGTGCACAGCAGGAAATATACCCACAATACAGGCAGCTTCAGGACAAAGGCAGCCAGAAATCCCAGAGGCACTCCATACAGCCACATATCAATGGTATCGCAGATCAGGCCGAATTTTGTATCTCCCCCTGCCCGGAAAATCCCGGCGATCAGAGCTGTGTTTACTGCAGAGCCTGTAATATAGTAGCTGTTGATAAGAAGCATATATTTCAGGTAATGCATGGCAGTATCATTCAGAGAGGCAAATTGCATGATCAAAGGAGAAGCAGCCAATACAGCCAGACCACCGAAGATACTTGCAACCACAGTTGCCTTCAGCATGCGGGAAGCATATTCCTTTGACTGAGCAAGCTTTCCTTCGCCCATTGTTTTTCCAAGCATGATCGTACCTGCACTGGCAATCCCATAACAAAATACGGAACCGATATTGCGCACTACAGTTACCAGTGAGTTGGCAGCTACAGCGTCTGAACCCAGATGACCCAGGATCACAGAATACATGGCAAAGCCTACACCCCAGCTTACATCATTGCCAAGCGCAGGCAGGGATAGGCGGATAAAATCCTTCAGAAGGGATTTGCTGCGGACAAATATAAATCTGGGGTTCAGCCGCACATCTTTACTGAAGAAGGAAATAATAAAGCATCCCAGTAATTCCACAAGTCTTGAGGATGCAGTGGCAATGGCAACACCTGCAGCCCCAAGTTTGGGTGCGCCAAACAGCCCGAAGATAAAGACTGCATTAAGGATGATATTCAATACAAAGGCCAGGAGATTCAGGATCATACAGACAGTTACCCGTCCGATGCTGCGCAGGATAGACAGATATACTTCTGTAATACTCCAGCACAGATAGGTGATTCCCATGATCCGCAGATAGGAGGCTCCGATCCTGATAAGCTCAGGGTCTGAGGTGAAAATCTGCATCATTTTGTCCGGCATGGTAAAGGCAATCAGGGCCACCAGCAGAGAAATTACCAGGGAAAAACGCAGGGCAATTCCCTCGATAATATGTATGGCTTTCAGATCCTTTTTGCCAAAATACTGGGCACACAGAAGGGAAGCCCCGGTGCCCACTCCGTAATATACCATAAAGAGTACATTGGAATAGTTGGCAGCCAGTGACACTGCGGAAATAGAAGACTGTCCCACGTAATTGAGCATGACAACATCGCAGGAGCTCACTGCAGCGCTGAGCAGATTCTGGATAATAATTGGAATAGATAATTTCAGCAGCTGCCGATTGAAATTTGTATTGTCAATATTTGTACAGTTCATGTTGTTTCTCCTAAATAATTATGATTCCTGTAACTATCTGTGTACAAAAAAGCCATATCTGTTGAGAATGAACAGATATGGCTTTTAAAGCAATTAGAGTTGTAAACTGTACAGCTCAGATTACAGGCAGGTAAGATCGATTCTGTAGTTGTAGGCACCTTCGCCGTCAACAGTATAATATGCGGCTTTCTGGTCGATATTAATGTATACATTGATCTCTTTGCCGGAAATTTCCTTTGCTTCCATATCTTTTTTCACTGCTTCTTCAATAGCTGTCATAGTAACTGCACATCCAGGTAACTCGATGGTTGTTTCTGCGATTCTGGTTGTTTCGATTTTCTGAGCAACTTCCTTTACTGTTTTCTTTACTGCAGCTTTTGCTTCCTCAATAACAGGGGATTTTGCAATATCTGCAGCGGTAGCTTTTGCTTCTTCAATTACTTCCGGAGCTTTGTCGATAGCTTTTTCAACAGTTTCTTTTGCCAGCTCTGTAGCTTTTGTGGTAGCTTCTTTGATAGTAGCAGTTGTTTTTGCAGCAGTTGTTTTAGCGGCATTGGTTCTTGTAGTTGATTTTTTTCTCATAAGATTCCTCTCCTCGATTCTAACTGTGCGGTAACCATTCATCAGCCAGCCATTCTCTAAAGTCGCTGAACAGTTACGGTAGTGTCAATATTTTCCTGTCAACCGTACCACAAAAAACTCATATTGTCAAATTTTAACGGTAAAGCATCAGAACCTGTGTTATACTGAAATAAAATACAATAATTGACAGCCTGGAAAACAGGCTTTGACAGAGGTGCATATGAAAAAAAATGAAATCTATATTAAAAGTGGAACAGAATACAAAGAAATGACAAAAGAGCTCCTGGAGCAGTGCGGTCTGGCAGAGCAGATTCCGGCTAAGGATCTGCAGATTGGAATCAAGCCTAACTTGGTCTCACCCACCGAAGCTTCCTGGGGAGCTACCACTCATCCGGAGATAGTGGCAGGTATCATTGAATATCTTCAGAAAAAAGGATTCGCTAAAATTGCTATACTGGAAGGCTCCTGGGTAGGAGACAAAACCACAGAAGCCTATGAACTTTGTGGTTACAGGGAGCTTTCCGAAAAATATCAGGTTCCTTTCTGGGATATGCAGAAGGACACAGGCGTGGACAGAGACTGCGGCGGCATGGCTCTGAAAATCTGCAGCAGTGTAGAGAAAATTGATTTCCTGATCAATGTTCCTGTTCTGAAAGGACATTGCCAGACAAAAATCACCTGTGCACTAAAAAATATGAAGGGTCTGATCCCCAATACAGAAAAGAGGAGATTTCATGCCCTTGGCCTCCATAAACCTATCGCTCACCTGAACATGGGAATCCGTCAGGATTTTATTGTAGTAGATAATATCTGCGGAGATCTTGATTTTGAGGACGGAGGTAATCCGGTAGTGATGAACCGTATCTGGGCAGGAATGGATCCGGTTCTCATAGATGCCTATGTATGTCAGATCATGCATTATCAGACAAATGATGTGCCATATGTAAAACTGGCAGAAGAGTTGGGAGCAGGAAGTGCAGACCTGTCACAGGCGGAAATTATTTTCTGCGAAGAAACTGCAAAAAAGGCCTTGCCTAAATCCAGAAAAGTGGTGGAATTACAGGATGCAGTGGAAGAAGTGGAATCCTGCAGTGCCTGCTATGGCTATCTGATCCCGGCTCTGGAAATGTTAAAAAATGACGGACTTTTTGAAAAACTGGATACCAAGATATGCATCGGCCAGGGATACCGTGGCAAAACAGGAAAACTGGGTGTGGGTGCCTGCACCTGCAGGTTTGAGCATAATCTGAACGGATGCCCACCTACAGAAAACCAGATTTATGAGTTTCTGAAGGAATATATCGAGAATTTTTTACAGTAGACAGTTGCTTTTGATCTATGATAGAATCAAAATAGTGATCTGTTTCTGAAGATAATGAAAGAAAGGGTTCTATCATGCTGAAAATTAAAAATTATGTAAAGGTAAACAGTCTGGAAGAAGCCTATGAGCTGAACCAGAAAAAAACGGCGAAAATCCTGGGAGGAATGGTGTGGATGAAAATGGGAAACCGAAATCTGGCCACTGCCATTGACCTGTCCGGGCTGGGGCTGGATCAGATTACAGAGAATGAAGAGGAATTTGTGATCGGATGCATGACTTCTCTTCGTGACCTGGAGATAAATGAGGCTCTGAATACATATACCGGCGGAGCCATGAGGGAGAGTCTGCGTCATATTGTGGGAGTGCAGTTCCGTAACTGTGCCACTGTAGGCGGCAGTATTTACGGAAGATTTGGTTTCTCTGATGTACTGACCATGTTTCTTGGCATGGACAGCTATGTGGAGCTTTTCCATGGAGGACGTATCCCACTGACTGAATTTGTGAATATGAAAAAGGACAATGACATTCTGGTAAATATGATTGTAAAAAAGGTCCCTCTTACAGTCTGCTATCTGAGTCAGAGAAATACGAAGACAGATTTTCCTGTACTCACCTGTACTGCATCTCTGGTCAACGGATGCCCCCGTACAGTCATCGGGGCAAGACCTGCCAAAGCCATGGTTGTGGAGGATACACAGGGGCTTTTGTCCGGCTTTGATACAATGAACAGAGAAGAAAAGACACAGGCCATCCACAGCTTTGCTGAATATGCGGCAAAGAACGTGCCTGTTTCCGGTAACATGAGAGCTTCTCAGGAATATCGTAGTCTGCTTGTGCAGGTTCTCACAAGAAGGGCCTGGGAGACTGTAGGAGGTGTAAGTGATGAAAATTGAATTCTGGCTGAATGGAGTAAAGCGTCAGGAGGAAATCCAGCCGGATACCCTTCTGCTGGACTTTCTCAGGGAAAAGGGCTGCTATAGTGTAAAGAGAGGCTGTGAAACAGCAAACTGTGGATTGTGTACAGTACTGATGGATGAGAAACCGGTGCTTTCCTGTTCCACACTGGCTGCCCGTGCAGATGGTAAAAAGATTGTAACACTGGAGGGAATGCAGGAGGAAGCCAAAGAGCTGGGAAACTTTATTGCAAATGAAGGGGCAGAGCAGTGTGGTTTCTGCAATCCGGGATTTATTATGAATATCTTTGCCATGTTAAAGGAAATTGCAGATCCCACAGAGGAACAGATCAAAGAATATCTTTCCGGTAATCTGTGCCGCTGTTCCGGATTTGTTTCACAGACAAGAGGAATTCTGAAATTCCTTCAATATAAAAAAGCACAGGAGGAAGCATAAGATGAAATATGTAAATCAGCCTGTTCAAAAAATAGATGCCATGGCTCTGGTGACCGGAAAACCTGTATATACAGATGACCTGGCACCAAAGGACTGCCTTATTATCAAAATATTAAGAAGCCCCCATGCAAATGCCTGGGTGGAGGAGATAAAGACAGAAAATGCTGCAAAGGTAGCGGGAATTGCCTGTATCCTTACCTGGCAGGACGTACCTCAGAAGCGTTTTACCCTGGCTGGACAGACCGCTCCGGAGATGAGCCCGGATGACCGTCTGATCCTAGATCGCCATGTGCGTTTTGTGGGAGATGCGGTTGCCATTGTAGCAGGTGAGACAGAGGCCGCAGTAGACCTGGCATTAAAGAGAATTAAAGTAAAATATAAAGTAGAGACTCCTGTTCTGGATATTCATCAGGCAAAGGATAATGCGATTCTGGTCCATCCTGAGGATGACTGGAAATTGAAAATCCCCCTGGGAGGAGACAATAAACGAAACCTCTGTGCCCTGGCAGTTGAGGAAGAGGGAAATGTAGATGAAGTACTGGCAGAATGTAAATATACAGTAGAACAGACCTATCATACAAAAGCAAACCAGCAGACTATGATGGAGACCTTCCGCACAGCTTGTTATATGGATCATTTTGGCAGACTTACAGTTCTTTCTTCTACCCAGGTTCCATTCCATGTGCGCAGGATCGTGGGCAGGGCACTGGACATCCCTGCATCGAAGGTTCGTGTGATCAAGCCCAGGATCGGAGGCGGTTTTGGAGCAAAGCAGAGCTCCATCAGCGATATTTATCCGGCTATTGTAACCTGGAAGACAGGTCGCCCTTCCAAGATTATTTTCTCCAGATACGAATCCATGATCTGCTCTTCTCCCCGCCATGAGATGGAGATCACAGTCCGTGTGGGAGCAGATGAGAAGGGTATTGTCAAGGCCATTGATGTGCATACTTTGTCCAATACCGGCGCCTACGGTGAGCACAGCTCTACTACAGTAGGTTTAAGCGGACATAAGTCCATTGCCCTGTACAGACATACAGCAGCCTATCGTTTTTCCTTTGATGTAGTGTATACCAATATGCAGGCTGCAGGTGCATACAGAGGATATGGGGCTACACAGGGAATTTATGCAGTGGAGTCTGCAGTAAATGAACTGGCACACAAAATGGGAATGGATCCTGTAAAGATCAAGGAACTGAATATGCCTCTGGAGGGAGGACCTTTGCCAGGCTATCATGATGTTCCTTATGCTCAGAGCTGTACTATGGACCGCTGTATGGCCAGAGCAAAGGAAATGATGAACTGGGATGCCAAATATCCATGCCGTGATATGGGTAATGGCAAAGTCCGTGGAGTAGGTGTGGCCATGGCAATGCAGGGTTCGTCAATTGCAGCGTTGGATGTAGGCGGTGCAGATATTAAGCTTAATGAGGATGGATCCTATACTTTGGCACTGGGCTGTTCAGATATGGGTACCGGCTGTGACACGATTCTGTCTCAGATTGCTGCAGAATGTCTGGAAACACCTATGAATAATATTGTGGTATTCAGTGTAGATACTGATATTTCACCTTATGATTCCGGATCCTATGCCTCTGCTACTACCTACACGACAGGAATGGCAGTAGTCAAAGCCTGCCAGGATCTGCGGGCCAAAATCTGTGAAGTGGGTGCTGAGATGCTGGAAGCAGATAAGTCAGAGGTGGATTTTGACGGTTCCTTTGTTTACTGCACGGAGGAAGAGAGCAGACGCGTTTCTCTGGAAGCGATAGCATTGAAGGGAACCTGCTTTAACAATACAGAACTCCAGGTAGTCAGACAGCATTCTTCCCCTCTTTCCCCTCCACCGTTTATGGTTGGTATGGCAGAGGTGGAAGTGGATACGGAGACCGGAAGTGTGGAATTACTGGATTATGTGGCAGTGGTTGACTGCGGTACACCAATCAATCCAAACCTTGCCCGTGTGCAGACTGAGGGAGGTCTGGTACAGGGAATCGGAATGGCCTTAAGCGAGGATGTACAGTACACAGAGAAGGGAAAAATCCGCAATAACTCCTTCATGCAGTACAAGATCCCTACCAGAGAGGACATTGGGGATATCCGAGTAGACTTTGAATGCAGCTATGAAAAGACAGGACCTTTTGGTGCCAAGTCTATCGGAGAGCTGGTAATCGATACTCCATGCCCGGCGATTGCAGAGGCAGTCTATAATGCTACAGGAGTTCGTGTAAGGGAGCTTCCTATCCTGCCTGAGAAAATTGCTATGGGCATTCTGAAAAAGAAAGGCTTGAAATAAATCATGCAGATGATGGTAAAGGGAGTACTGGCAGGCTTCTGGCTCATTTTTGTACCCACAGCCGCCGGAATTCCCTTTGTAAAGAAAAAGAAAGACTATACGCTGGGTGAAAGCTTTCTGGCAGGACTTCTGCTTATGCTGGCGGTAGCACAGCTTCTCATCCTGCCGGGGATTTTCCGGAAATTATCCTTACATCTGGTGACCCTTTTGTTTGCAGCAGTAATGGGACTCTGTGCAGCCTATGGCCTGTACAGGTTTGCCGGTAGTGCAGGCTCTTATGGAAAAAGACTGAGAAAATCCATTCCGGAAATCTCTCCCTGGATGTGGATCGCAGCAGGAGTGATACTGGTACAGATTGGTGTATGCGTATATTATGCCCATATGGATGCAGACGATGCCTTTTATGTGGCAACAGCCACGACCTCTGTGCATACAGATTCCATATTTGCATATAATCCTTATTCAGGGGCTGAATATGCAGTTTTGCCCAGAAGATATGTGCTCTCACCCTTTCCGGTGCTTTTGGCTGTGATCAGTCAGCTGTCGGGAGGTCTTCATCCGGCTGTGACTGCACATACCATTTATCCTGTGGTATTTCTGCTGGCTGCCTATCTGGTATACCGCCAGTTTGGCAGACTGTGGTTTGCAGAAAAAAGAAGAGAGCAGGGGCTGTTTCTGCTTTTTTGTGCTACAATCATCTGGTTTTCCGGATTTTCTGTATATACGGGAGGCAATTTTCTGCTGGTGCGTATCTGGCAGGGAAAAGCAGTACTGGCAGCAGTGATTTTACCCTTCCTTATCTATCTTGGACTTGCCCTGGTGCTGGAGGACCAGCCGGAATACCCGTGGCTTCTTCTGGCGATGGTCAATCTGGCGGCTTGCCATGTTTCCTCTATGGGGATTATGCTGGCCCCTGTTGTGACAGGCCTGTTTGTACTGCTGGCATTGGTGAAGAACCGTTCTCCCCGGAGATTTCTCTATGGGATTTTGTGCTGTATGCCATCCCTGCTTCTGGGCGGTGTATATTTATGCCTGTGAGCAGAGTAAATCCCGGGAATACAAAGGAACTGCTGCATGCAACAGCGGATAAAGGAGAACAGACACTATGGACAATGTAGTACATTATATAATTTTCTGGTGGGAGAAGTACTGGGGCAGCAGCTGGTACCCATATCTGTGGGCGGCAGCATTTTTATATCTGCTGATTTTTGAGAGAAAGAGAAAAAATGCAGGTTATCTGATCGCTTTTCAGTGTCTTTTGTGCTTTTTATATTTCTGTCCTGTGACAGCTGCCCTAATCCAGAAATGCATCGGAGGTCTGGTATACTGGAGAGTGATCTGGCTCTTTCCGGTAGTGCCTGCACTGGCGCTGGCGGTGACCTCTCTTTTGTCCAGGATCAGAAAAAAGGGTCTGCAGGCGGTTCTGGTAATTGCATGTGTGGGGATGCTGGTTGTAAGCGGCACCAGTGTATGGAGTGCCGGCAATTATGTAAAGGTGTCCAATCATCAGAAGGTTCCGGAGGAAGCAGCGCAGGTCGCCAATATACTTCTGGCAGAGAGAAGTGCAGAGGATTCACTGATCGCTGCGGATAATAGTATTGCGCCCTATCTGAGAGTATATGACCCTTCTCTTCAGCTGGCTTTTGGCAGAGATGGCAAGGGTGCCCGTTCCAGAAATGCCAGACATCTGTATACAAGGATGAGTGCAGAAGAACCTGATTATAAGGTAATAGGAAAGAGGGCAAGGAAAGAGAAGGTCCAGCTTCTTGTACTGCAGCTTTCCCAGGAACAGAAGGAAGAAGCCTTTGCAGCTATGGAACATTACGGATATCAATGGGTGACGGCTGTAAATGATTATAATATTTTCTGCTTTCCTATTGCCAAATCCGGAAAAAGCTGATAAAGTAAATAAATAGAGAGTTGTCTGGTATCTCCCGACAGAGAGAATAGGCAGCTTCACATAACAATAGAATAATATGTAATGATAGAGGCGCGGGATTCATCAGTATGCCGGGGAATATGACATGACAGTCATCCGGTGAAAGGGGAGACCGCCGAAGGAATCTGGCCAGTCAGGAGGAGGATTCCTGGGATGCCGCAGAATATGCGTCGTACTGTCACCCGGGTGAAGCGCTATCAAAGTAACTTAAGCAGAATAGTTGCCATGAATGTGTTTCGTATGCATTCATGGCTTTTTTTCAGCCCTGAAAGGATTACCTTGTGGATCCGGAGGAATTTACATATTATCCAAAGGAAACAATTAAGAGGGAGGAAAAAATGAGAAACAATCTGAAAAAAGTATCACTTTTTCTGTCAATGGTCATGCTCTTTGTGCTGGCATCACCACTGACTGTACTTGCAGCAGAGGAATCAACAGCTGCATCTGCAAAATTTTACGGCACATTCTGGTCACTGATACCGCCGCTGGTAGCGATCGCGCTGGCACTGATCACCAAAGAGGTATACAGCTCTTTGTTTGTGGGAATCCTGGTAGGGGCCCTGTTTTATTCAAATTTCAGCTTTGAGGGAACCGTTCTCCACGTTTTCCAGGGAGGGATGATCAGTGTACTTACAAGCTCTTATAATATGGGTATTTTGATCTTCCTGGTAATCCTGGGAGCAATGGTATGCCTGATGAACAGAGCAGGAGGCTCCGCAGCCTTTGGACGCTGGGCAAGTAAGAGAATCAAAACCAGAGCAGGAGCAGAGATCTCTACAATTATTCTGGGTGTACTGATCTTTATTGATGACTATTTTAACTGTCTGACAGTAGGAAGCGTTATGCGTCCGGTAACAGATAAGCATAACGTATCCCGTGCAAAGCTGGCATATCTTATTGATGCCACAGCAGCGCCGGTTTGTATCATTGCCCCCATTTCTTCATGGGCAGCAGCAGTCAGCGGTTTTGTAGAAGGAGAGGATGGAATTTCTCTTTTTGTACGTGCTATTCCATACAACTTTTATGCATTGCTTACCATTTTCATGATGGTTGCTATGGTATTGATGAAGGTGGAATTCGGCCCTATGGGAGTTCATGAGACCAATGCATTAAAGGGAGATATTTATACCACTGCCTCCCGTCCGTATGCCAATGCGGAGGAGGATGCAAATGGCAATCCAAGAGGAAAGGTGATCGACCTGTTGATTCCGATCATCTGCCTTGTAGTGTGCTGTGTTATCGGAATGATCTACACAGGCGGCTTTTTCAGCGGAGCTGATTTTGTAACTGCTTTTTCCCAGAGTGATGCTTCTGTAGGCCTGGTACTGGGAAGCTTCTTTGCTCTGATCATTACAATTGTCCTTTATATGATTCGCCGTGTTATGAATTTCAGAGATTGTCTGGCATGTCTGCCGGATGGATTTAAGGCAATGGTACCTGCGATTCTGATCCTGACCTTTGCATGGACACTGAAAGCAATGACAGACAGCCTGGGTGCATCTGAATTTGTGGCCGGAGTAGTAAAGGCTTCAGCAGGCGGATTTATGAATTTCCTGCCGGCAATTATCTTTGTGATCGGTGCAGTGATCGCTTTTGCTACAGGTACTTCCTGGGGAACCTTTGGTATCCTGATCCCTATTGTGGTAAATGTATTCTCAGGAACCAACCATGAGCTGATGATTATTTCTATTTCAGCATGTATGGCAGGTGCAGTATGCGGAGATCATTGTTCTCCTATTTCTGATACAACGATCATGGCTTCTGCAGGTGCCCAGTGTGATCATGTAAATCATGTGTCCACCCAGCTTCCTTATGCAATAGTGGCAGCAGTGGTGTCTTTCCTGTCTTATATAGTAGCGGGCTTTGTGCAGACACCATGGATCGCACTTCCGGTAGCTGTAATTCTGATGATCATTACCCTGGTTATTATCAGGATCAAATTTGATGATCTGAAAACAGAATAATCTGATCTGTCAGGAGGCGCTTTCAGCAGAAGGTGCCTCCTGATATAATAGGAGAGAAGTTGTTTGCGAAAATGTACAAATAGTCGGGAAGTTTCATGCATTTGAGTATATTCGCAAAAAAAACTTTACATTTATCGGGCTCTGTGATAAAATCATGATAACTGATTGAGAACATCTTTGACAAATAAAATTCAGATGATCAAATTATGTTACTTGCACCTGTAGCTCAGTGGATAGAGCAGTGGTTTCCGGTACCATGTGCGGGGGTTCGATTCCCTTCAGGTGTACTGCACGGGACGATGAACAGTTCCGATGCGTTGTATCATAAGGAGGACAAGAACTTGGATGATTTTAGAGAATGGTTATCAGATAACCTCCGGTATTTTATGCTGGGTGGAGCGATTCTGATAATTGTGCTTGTTCTGTTCTTTGGCGTTCGCGCCTGCGTTGGAAGTAATAAGGGGAATTCCGGCGATGGACAGAAGACGGCAACAAAGGACCAGGGAAATGTTCCTTCTTCTCCGACAAATGAAGGGGAGTCTGACGAGAAGAAAGAAGACGCCAATTCCATGGAAAAAGCAGATGCAGATATTACTGCATTAATTAAGAGCTATTACAAGGCTCTGGGGGAAAAAGATATTGCAACGCTGAAGACTCTGGAAGATGATTTTACACCATCAGATGAGTCAAAGGTCACAAACTTGAAGGATTATATCGAAGGGTATGAAGTAGGAGACGTATATACAAAGAAGGGCATGACAGAGGATTCCTATGTGGTTTACGCCTGCTTCTCATACATCTGTCAGAATATTGAAACAAAGGCGCCGGCGCTGACACAGTTCTATGTGTACAAAAACAGTGATGGCAGCTGGATAATTGATAATGATGCCATGCAGGATCCGGATATTTCCGCATACCTGGAGAAGCAGCTCTCAGACAGTGATGTGGCAGAGCTGGTGACAAAGGTACAGAATGAGCTGGATCAGGCACAGCAGAAGGATGAGGCACTGGCAGCATTCTTAAATGGTCTGGGTGATGAGTCTGATGTGTCTGTACAGGCGCAGAATGGCACACTTCTCACTGTGGCAGAGGAATGTAATGTGCGTGCAGAAGCAAACACAGATTCTGAGATTCTTGGCGTAATTTCAGAAGGTGAGCAGGTTGAGAAGACAGGTACTGACGGGGAATGGGTTCAGATTGATTATGACGGTCAGACCGGATATATCAGAGGAGATCTTCTCACAGATGGATCAGAGTCAGATACTTCAGAGGATTCCGGTGATTCGGATTCAGAGGAATATGATTCGCAGGATTCAGGCTCCGGTGAGGAAGAACAGGAATAATAAAAAATAATGGGTAAAAAATAAAAGCTGCAAAATTATGCAGCTTTTATTTTTTTATGCTGGTATGTATCAGTTTGTAAATTCTCCGTATGTAATACCTGGGTTCAGCTCTTTGCCGTGGGCAGCTGCCAGTTCATGGACTGTAACTAACTGATACCCGTTCTCGATCAGCTGTGGAATGAGAATCTCTGCAGCATCTACAGAAGTGCTGTAGATATCATGCATCAGAATAATAGAACCATCCTGTACGTTATTCATTACTTCCTCTACTGTAGCCTGGACATCCTGGGTTTTCCAGTCCAGTGTATCAATGGACCACAGGATCATTGGTGTGCCTACGGTAGCTTTGACTGTGTCATTTACAGAACCGTAGGGAGGCCGTACCACAGTAGCGCCCTGTCCTGTAAGATTCACCAGCTCCTGATCTACCCTGGAAATCTGGGAACTGATATCAGAGGCAGATAAGGTGGCCAGATCTGTATGGTCATAGGTATGATTGCCCAGTTCACAGCCGAGAGCTTTCATCCGTTTGACTTCATCAGGAAAGCTTAGAATCTCCTTACCTACCATAAAGAAGGTGGCCTTTGCATTGTTGGCTTCCAGACAATCCAGAAGTCTGTCTGTAAAAGAGCTTGGGCCATCATCAAAGGTGAGGGCAATGGTTTTTGGGGTTGATTTTTTCTCTTTTTTTGATTTCTTGCCAGAAGAATCTGACTGCGCTGTGGCAGTGGATGGGTCATAGCCCTGGAGAGAACCGTCTGCATTTAAATGATAGGTTTTGCCGTCTACAGTAATATCACCTGTCTGCATGATCCCATCCAGATCCATATAATAACGCTTATTTTCCACATCAACCCATCCTGTCTGCATAATTCCTGCTTTATCAAAATAGTATTGCTTTCCATCTGTGTCTGTAAGCCAGCCTGTATAGGCTGTACCATCTACCAGAAAGATCCAGTCACTGCCGGAAGCTGTCCAGACTCCTTTTTTTGCCTCAGGAGAAACCTTGTTTCCTGTTTTCTGATCCTTGTCAGCAGAGGGATCCTCCTTTGCGCTGCTTTTTGCAGGAGTTGGAGTTATGGCTGCTTTTTTCGCTGTGTCTCCGGTATCTTTTGTACTTTTAGTTTCTTTGAGATCTTTTGTTTTTTCAGTGGTTTGTGTACTTTTGGTGTCTTTGGTATTTTCTGCTATGAGCACTCCGGTGCTGTTCTCGGAATGATCCCGGGACGGTGCTGCGGCAGAGCGTGTAAAAAGCCCTCCGGATAATATGCACACAAGGACAGCAGCTGTCACCAGCCAGCGGTTTGTCCGGAAAAAATGGCCCGACATAAAATGCCTCCTTTGTATTTTGTCTTTTGCCTTATTATCATAACGTATCTTGCGGAAAAAGACAACGGCGAAAAATTAATTGCTAAAATGTACAAATAACTATATAATAAAACAATGGACGAAAAAATCAGAATCAATAAATTTTTAAGTGATGCAGGAGTCTGTTCCCGCAGAGAGGCGGACAGAATGATCCTGGAAGGCAGGATCACAGTGAACGGGGAGGAAGCTGTGAGCGGCCAGAAGGTATCCGGGAAGGATGAAATCTGTATCGATCAGATTCCTGTAGAGAAAAATGAAAAAAAAGTACTTTTGTTATTTAACAAACCCAGAGGAATTGTCTGCAGTACAAAAAAGCAGCGTCAGGAAACTACTGTAACAGAATACCTGAATTATCCCCTGCGGATCTATCCTGTGGGCAGACTGGACAAGGAATCCCAGGGCCTGCTCCTTCTCACCAATGAGGGAGACCTGGTAAATAAGATCATGCGCGCCGGAAACCGCCATGAAAAAGAATACTTTGTGACAGTAAATAAACCGATAGATGAAAACTTTATCCGCCGGATGAGCGCAGGAGTACCTATCCTGGATACAGTGACAAGACCCTGCCAGGTGGTGCAGACCGGAGCATGCAGCTTCCGGATCATACTTACCCAGGGCCTGAACCGCCAGATCAGACGAATGTGTCAGTATCTGGGCTATGAAGTAAAGAAACTCAAACGTCTCCGGATCATGAACCTGACTCTGGAGGGGATCCCGGAGGGACAGTACCGGGAGATCGCACCGGTAGAGTGGGAGGAGCTTCAGAGACTTCTTTCCTCCTCCCCCAGTGAATCAGTAATGGAAACAGGAGGGCATCATGGAAACAGCCGCAATGAATCGAATGAAAGAGCTGGTAAAAAAACTGGACAGAGCAGCCAGGGCTTATTATCAGGAGGACATAGAACTCATCAGCAACAGAGAATACGATCAGATGTACGACGAGCTTCAGGTTCTGGAAAAGGAAACAGGAACCGTACTGGCAAACAGCCCCACCGCAAAGGTAGGGTATGAGGCGGTAGACCAGCTTCCTAAGGAAGAACATGAATCTCCCATGTTGTCTCTGGACAAGACCAAGGACAGGGAAGTGCTTCGGGAATTTATAGGGGATCATGAGACTCTGCTTTCCTGGAAATTGGATGGACTGACGGTTGTTCTTACCTATGAAAATGGAGAACTGGCAAAGGCTGTCACCAGAGGAAATGGTGTAGTAGGCGAGGTAGTTACCAACAATGCCAGGGTATTCCGGAATATCCCTTTAAAAATCCCTTATGCAGGCAGACTGGTGCTGCGTGGGGAGGCGATCATTACCTACTCTGATTTTGAACAGATCAATGAATCCATAGAGGATGTGGATGCCAGATATAAAAATCCGCGAAATCTGTGCAGCGGTTCTGTACGTCAACTGAATAACCAGATCACAGCCAGGAGAAATGTAAGGTTCTATGCCTTTGGCCTGGTAAGTGCGGAGAATGTAGATTTTCATAATTCCCGCGCAGAGCAGTTTGAATGGCTGAAAAACCAGGGATTTGAGGTGGTGGAATACCGCAAAGTAACGGCAGCTACCCTGGACCAGGCTATGGATTATTTTTCTGCAGCGATTACAGAGAATGATTTTCCATCAGATGGTCTGGTGGCACTTTATGACAATATCGCATACGGAGATTCCCTGGGGCGTACTGCCAAATTTCCCAGAAATGCCTTTGCTTTTAAATGGGCAGATGAGATCCGGGAGACAAGGTTGGAGAAGATTGAATGGAGCCCGTCCCGCACGGGCCTGATCAATCCGGTGGCAGTTTTTAATCCTGTAGAGTTGGAAGGTACCACTGTGAGCAGAGCCAGTGTGCATAACATCAGCATTATGCGGGAACTGCAGCTGGGGATCGGAGACAGGATCACCGTGTATAAAGCAAATATGATCATTCCCCAGATTGCTGAAAATCTCACAAAGAGCGGAGAGCTTCCCATTCCGGATACCTGTCCGGCCTGTGGACAGAGCACAGAGATCCGCAGGGTAAATGAGGTGGAATCCCTTTACTGCACCAACCCGGATTGCCCTGCCAAAAAGATTAAGGCCTTTGCTCTTTTTGCCAGCAGGGATGCCATGAATATTGATGGCCTTTCAGAAGCAACGCTGGAGAAATTTATTGCCAGAGGCTTTATCCATGATTTTGGTGATATTTTTGAGATCAGCAGACACAGAGAGGAAATCGTGACCATGGAGGGCTTTGGTGAGAAATCCTTCGAAAATCTTATGGCAAGTCTGGAAAAGGCCAGGGAAACAACTCTGGCCAAGGTAATCTACAGTCTGGGAATCGCCAATATCGGACTGGCCAATGCCAAGGTGATCTGCAGACATTTTGATGATGATCTGGAGAAAATCCGTCACGCAGAGGAAGAAGAAGTCAGCTCCATTGATACCATCGGCCCGGTGATCGCCAGAAGTCTGACAGAATATTTTGCAGACCCGGAGAACAACCGGAAGCTGGATCATCTTATGAGCCACCTTGCCATTAAGAAAGAAGAAAAAAAGGGAGAGCAGATTTTCCAGAACATGAATTTTGTTATTACCGGAAGTCTGGAGCATTTTGACAACCGGAATCAGGCAAAGGAACTGGTGGAGTCCCTTGGAGGCAAGGTCACCGGTTCTGTGACCAAAAAGACCAATTATCTGATCAACAATGATACCACTTCCAATTCTTCCAAGAATAAGAAGGCCAGGGAACTTGGAATCCCTGTAATATCCGAGGAAGAATTTTTGAAGCTTACAGGGCATTAAAATTTGACCCAAAAGGAAAGGAGACTTTAAAATGCCGATTAAAATACAGAGTGATCTTCCAGTAAAAGAAATTCTGGAGAGAGAAAATATTTTCGTAATGGATGAGTCCAGGGCATCCCATCAGGATATCCGGCCTATCCAGATCCTGATTCTGAACCTGATGCCTCTGAAGGAGGAGACAGAGCTGCAGCTTTTGCGTTCTCTGTCCAATACCCCTCTTCAGGTGGATGTGACCTTTATGGCAGTACAGAGCCATGAGGCGAAAAATACCTCCATGAGTCATCTGAATAAATTCTATCAGACCTTCCCGGAATTGAAAGAGAATAAATACGATGGAATGATCATCACCGGTGCACCGGTAGAACAGATGGAATTTGAAGAGGTAGACTACTGGAATGAACTGACAGAGATCATGGACTGGACAAATACCCATGTTACCTCCACTATTTATCTGTGCTGGGCTGCCCAGGCAGGTCTCTATCACCACTATGGCCTGAAGAAACGCAAACTGGACAAAAAAATGTTTGGCCTTTTCTGGCATAAGGTGATGAACCGCAAGATTCCGTTGGTACGCGGTTTTGACGATATGTTCCTGGCACCCCATTCCAGACATACGGAAGTTCCCATCGAGGATATCCATAACTGCAAAGAGCTGACAGTGCTTGCTGAGTCAGACGAAGCAGGGCTTTTCCTTGCAATGGCAGAAGGCGGCCGCAAGATCTTTGTGATGGGACACCCGGAATATGACCGTGTGACACTGGACGGGGAATACAAACGTGACGTGAGTAAAAACCTGCCTATCGAGATGCCGGAAAACTACTACAAAGATAACAACCCTGAGAATCGCCCGCTCCTTATGTGGCGAGCTCACGCAAATAACCTGTATACCAACTGGCTGAATTATTACGTCTACCAGTCGACTCCATTCGACCTGTACGGAACACCGGATTTCAGTGAGATTTAATCGAATTAAGTAAGTCCTCTGCGGGGGTTGCGAAAAGCAATAAGTAGTGGGTGGGAACTTGCTTGTATCAGAAGGATTGCTATAGATAGGATTTCTTGCAGTGCTTGAAATTATCAGAAGCAGTATGCTATACTAATAGAGATTATGGAAGCAGAGAGGAGCACATTATGAGCGGATTTTTTGGAGTAGCATCAAAAGAAGATTGCGTACTGGAACTTTTTTACGGAGTGGATTATCATTCCCATCTGGGTACCCGCCGCGGCGGTATGGCTGTGTATGGAGAACAGGGTTTTGACCGCGCCATCCATAACATTGAGAATACACCATTCCGTACGAAATTTGACGGAGAAGTGGGAACCATGAAGGGAAACATGGGAATTGGATGTATTTCCGATTATGAACCCCAGCCACTTCTGTTTAATTCCAGGATTGGAAGCTTTGCCCTTACTTTTGTGGGAAAGATTAACAATTATGATGAACTTTTGCAGTGGATGTATGATAACACCAAGGTACATTTCCAGGAAATGACCAACGGAACTGTCAATGTAACAGAGCTGATCGCAGCCATGATCTGCGAAAAAGATAATTTTGTGGAAGGAATCCAGTATGTACAGGAGCGGATTGATGGTTCCATGTCACTGCTTCTTATGACAAAAGACGGAATCTATGCAGCCCGTGACAAAATGGGCAGAACTCCTATTGAGATTGGTCACAAAGAAGGTTCTTATTGTCTGTCCTTTGAGAGCCATGCTTATATCAATCTGGGATATGAAGATTATAAGGAACTGGGACCTGGAGAGATCGTTTTTGTTACAGCAGACGGTGTGAAAACTCTGGTAAAACCGGGAAAGAAAATGAAAATCTGTTCTTTCCTCTGGGTTTATTATGGATACCCAACAGCATCTTACGAAGGCGTGAACGTAGAAGATATGCGTTACCGCTGTGGAAGTATGCTTGCGAAAAGAGACGGCGATTCCGTTCACCCGGACATTATAGCAGGTGTTCCGGACTCCGGTATTGCACATGCCATCGGCTATGCCAATGAATCCGGCATCCCTTATGCAAGACCATTTATTAAATATACACCTACCTGGCCAAGATCCTTTATGCCTACCAACCAGAACCAGCGTAACCTGATCGCCAGGATGAAGCTGATCCCTGTGCGCAAACTGATCAAGGACAAAAAACTTCTTCTTATTGATGATTCCATTGTGCGTGGAACTCAGCTCCGTGAGACAACAGAATTTCTCTATAGAAGCGGTGCAAAGGAAGTACATGTCCGCCCTGCCTGCCCTCCAATTATGTATGGCTGCAAATACCTGAATTTCTCCCGCTCCAAATCCGAAATGGAACTGATTGCCCGCCAAGTGATTGAGAAAAGAGAAGGTCCAAACTGTCCCCAGGAAATTCTGGATGAGTATGCAGACCCCCGTACAGAAAGATACGAGCAGATGGTACAGGATATCTGCAAGATGCAGAACTTTACAAGTCTTCGCTATCACAGACTGGATGATCTTCTGGAAGCCATTGGAATTGAACCTTGCAAGGTATGTACATATTGCTTTAATGGTAAGGAATAAGACATCTGAGAATGTAAAACAGAATTTTTTGAGCGAAAAAAGTCGAACTATGTCGATTTATCAACCATTATGTCGTACGGTTTTCGTTGACAATCTGAGTATCTCTTTATAAAATAATAGATGTTAATACACATACACACAATATAACTGCGCTTATTCACAGCCGGGAATTCTTTTCCGGACAAGCGCAGTTACCAATTTTCTATGAAACTAAGGAGACCGAAATGAACACACAGGTTGTAAACCAACGCAAGGAGAACATTATGGATGAAAAAGCTGAAAAAATCATGGAACTGGCAAGAAAACTGGAGACAGAGGATGAATATATCTGTCAGGATAACAGAGATCTTCTGGAACTGGAACAAAGATATGAAAAGCTGGATATTCCCTATCAGATGCGCAGGGTGATCGATGATTACATAGCATGCATGCGCACCAGAGATGAGAGATTTGCCCAGCTGTGCTGTATGGCCGGATGCTGACTATAAGCAGTATTCAAAGAGAAACTGCCTGACAGCAGGAAAGGACAAAAGAATTATGGATATAGGTAATATGATGAAGGCCGCCGGTGCCTGGAATACTTTTAAGAGAAATCATCCCAAGTTCCCGGCATTCTGCAGGGCAGTATCCCAGAGAGGAATCAGAGAGGATAGTGTGCTGGAGATCGCCTTTGTTACTCCGGAGGGTGAGAGACTGGAAACAAATCTGAAAGTAAAGGCCAGTGATCTGGAACTGCTGGGCCAGTTTATGGATCTGACCCGGAAATAATTTTAGAATATTTTAGAAATATTTTAGAAATAATTTTCCGAAACGGATTGAATAAGCAATGGATATCTGCTATAGTGTATTCTGTTGGTTATAGATGATTGTCACTGTCAGTATACATGACAGGACAGATCTTTTACAGAAAGAAAAGAGGAAAACATTGCGTAAAAAATCACATATTTTACTTGCAAGATATCTCGCAGACCAGATGTCAGCAGCTTCCAGCCTGCAGTCCCACAGAAAAGCATTCTGTCTGGGAAGTATCCTTCCGGATATCAAACCATCCTTTATAACGAAACGACATGAGTATTTTACAACCTTTGACCAGGTGAAGGAGAGCATGCGCCGGCTGGCTGATACCACACCGGAGCAGAGCAACGAGAGAGTATACTGGAGGCGTTTCGGAGAAGTGATTCACTATATGGCGGATTATTTTACCTTTCCTCATAACAAAACATATACGGGCAGTTTTGCCCAGCACAATCATTATGAGAAGGTGCTGAAAAATGAACTCAAATCCTGCATACAGGGAGGCGAGGCCTGCAGATACCTGCAGCCGGCCATTCGATTTGATACCTTTGCCACGCTGATCGATTATATCGAATCAGCCCATGAACGGTATCTGAACAAGCTCCGCTGTGTGGAGGAGGATATCCGTTTTATCCTGAACATGTGCTTCCAGGTGATTCAGGGCCTGGTGCAGCTTGGTACAGGACGGCAATATCTTGCAGCATAAAAAACAGACAGCTTTCAGGGTAGAGAATGCCCGGGCTGTCTTTTTTTATCTGAAAAAATCTGAAAGAAATGTGAAGAAAAAATGAAATTTGAATAAAACAAAAAGATATCTTTTCTTCAAAGGTTGATTTACAAAAATGAATATGCTAGAATAAATCCGAATTAGTTGAACGTGATCGGACGTGATTGCGCTCATGAAGAAGCAGCGAAAGCGGATCTTTGGTCCGTTTACACATGCCGAAGATAACGGGGGAAATAACAGACATGTTCGCGAAAAGAAGGGAGCCTTTTAAATATATGAAGAATAAATACCTAATGAAGTTCCTGTGCCTGACTCTGGCATCCGGTATGACTTTGTCAGGACCGGTCTCAGTTATGGCAGCAGAGGAGACAGTGACCGCTTATTCCGATGATTTTTCATCCGGCGATGATGGAGTGGATATCGGTTCACCGGAGGCTCCGACACCGGAACCTCAGCCCGATCCTGTAACCCCGGAGCCTACAGTAACACCGGACACACCTGTCCCAGAGCCTACGGTAACGCCGGATACACCTGCCCCGGAGCCCACAGTGACACCGGACACACCTACACCGGCACCATCCGTCACACCACTTCCGGATACGCCTACACCGGCGCCGTCTGTGACGCCGCTTCCGAATACACCTACACCGGCACCGCTGATCACAGACAATGCCAAGGCAGTGATCGACCGTATCAATGAGCTTCACCTTCAGACAATCACCCTGGAGAAGAAATCTCTGGTGCAGAGCGTACGTACTGCTTATGAAGCTCTGACTGAAGATGAGAAGAAAGAAGTATCCAACTATAACCTTCTGGTTGAGATGGAAGCCCGTATTCAGACTCTGGAAACAGAGAAGAAAAAGGAAGAAGAAAATAAAGCCAACGGGAAAAACGATTTTTCCGATAATAACAGCACCACAGCTACAGGTATTACCGGCACACCTGTATACTATGCATCCAATATCCATGCTGGTAAGGATTTCTATCTGGACAGCCTGAAGAAGAATTACAATCTCACCTTCTCTGACGATTTCTCAGCAGTTATGGACTCTATTGAGAAGGAATACAAGGAGAAAAACAAGCTTTCCGATGCCAGCGATCTGTCCGGATCCGGAATCAGCACATCTGCAGACAGCCTTCTGGTGAGAAACTGGCAGGATATCCTGGCAGTCTACATCTATCAGCAGAGCAAGGCAGGCAAAACAGAATTTACCCTGGATGGTTCCTGCAAGGATGATCTGGCGAAGATTTTTGCAGAGATGAACCCGGTTGTCAGGGACAAGCAGAATATTACCCATGTTACATACGGCAACCGTAAGATTAATTACTATATTAAGAAGAATAAGATTTCCAAGAAGGACCGTAAAGTTCTGAAAAAATATGTGGAGACAGACTGTGAGCTTCTCTGCGCAGTAGTTACAGCAGCCAAGGGCTTTGTGCGTGAGAGCGTTGGGGATGATGTGTCCGAGGAACGTGTAAATGTAATCTCCTCAGCCTACTCTCTGGTAGGTAAGGTGGGATATTTCTGGGGCGGTAAATCCACAAAGATCGGCACTGACCCAAGCTGGGGTACAGCTGAGAAGGTTTCTGCAGAAGGCAGCAAGAGTACAGGTACCATCCGTGCATACGGCTTGGACTGCAGCGGCTTTGTAACCTGGGCAGTAATCAATGGCTACCAGGATCAGACCATGCAGGCAGCAGTAGGAGACGGAACCTCTGACCAGTGGGAGAAGGCAAATGTGGTCACTGAGACAGATGCACAGCCCGGAGACCTGGTATTCCAGAAGGGACCGGAGGCAGGCAGCGATAACCACGTAGGTATTCTTTGCGGTAAAACAGATGCAGGAGACTGGATCGCAGTACACTGCTCCTCCAGCAAGAACGGAGTTACAGTAGGCGAGGCCTATAGCGCAAGCTTCCGTTACATCCGTCAGCCATCCTTCTATCCTACAGAGGCACAGCTTCAGGAAATGCAGAACAGCAGCACAGCCATCAGTTCAGGCAGTGATATCTTTACTGCAGATGTAAAGGTAAACAATACCCTGCAGGATGCTATTAAATCCAACACGATTTCTGACGGAACTGCTATACTGACATCCGGCACAGAGGAGGAAAAAACCTCCATTTTGCCAAAGACCATTGACCTCTCCAAGAGTGATGTGACAATATTTAAGGCGAAATAATGTCCGGTAGAGCATAAGCTAAAATATAAAAGACACTTAGGGAATTCAGCAAAAAGAGCTCTGGATTCCCTAAGTGTCTTTTTGTGCTTACGTTACTGTTCGCTCCGTTCACAATAACGTGTTTACCATATATAACTGTGTTAATTGTGGTAAAAATATTGACAAATTGTACTATTTTTGTTAACCTTAGGTATAAACTTGTTATACTTGTAATTACAGATATCTGCAGTACAGATATTACCCATAAATGAAAGTCAGCTGCCAGGCAGCTAATGTGGGAAAATACCGGAAAAGAGACTGAAAAATATGGCACTTAGACGTGAAAGAATGCGTCTGGGCGATCTGCTTATAAAGCAGAATGTCCTGACAGAGGAACAATTAAAAAAAGCCCTGCAGCTTCAGAAGGGAAGCGGCAAAAAGATCGGTGAGATTCTGGTAGAAAATGGATTTATCACAGAGGAAATGATTGCCCGTGCGCTTCAGATGCAGCTGGGACTGAAGGTAGTCCAGCTTACAGGTGTGACCATCCCCAAGGAGGTCCGGAACCTGGTCAGCGTGGATCTGATGAAGAAATACACCTGTATTCCTTTTGAACTGGATCCCTACAATGCCAATATCCTCCATCTGGCTATGGCAGATCCTATGGATATGGCTGCTATTGATGATATTTCCATTGTGACCAACCTTCAGGTGGAGCCTTACATTGCCACCACCAGAGATATTCTGGCTGCCATTGACCGCCATTACGGTGCGTCAGAGACTATGGATGCTGCCAGACGTTTCACCCAGGAGAGGGCACAGCTTCGAGGCAATATTGAGGAAAATGAAACAGATGCGGATGTCAGCGATGCACCCATTGTACAGCTGGTCCGTTCCCTGATCGAACAGGCAGTACGACAGAGAGCCAGTGATATCCATATTGAAGCACTGGAGTCCAAGGTACGTGTCCGCTACCGTATTGACGGTGCACTTTTTGAGAGGATGGTTTACGACAACAGCCTTCTGCCTGCTATTTCCACCCGTATTAAGATTATGGGAGGCATGGATATTTCAGAGAAGAGGAAACCTCAGGATGGTCGTATGTCTATTGTGGTAGACAGACAGGAGTATGATATCCGAATTTCCTCCATCCCTACCGTACACGGAGAGAAAATCGTTATGCGAATCTCCTCCAAGCTGAACCTTACCAGAAATAAGAAGGAACTGGGACTTGCCCCGGATGAGATGGCACGTTTTGACCATATGATGGCAAGCCCCTTTGGAATTATCTTTGTTACAGGACCTACCGGAAGCGGTAAGTCCACCACCCTGTACACAGCCCTCAGTGAGCTGAACAGGGAGGAAGTTAATATTGTTACAGTAGAGGATCCTGTAGAGGCAGATATTGAGGGAATCAACCAGATCCAGGTCAACAATAAGGTGAATCTGACCTTTGCCTCAGCCCTGCGTTCCATTCTCCGTCAGGACCCGGATATTATTATGATCGGTGAGATCCGTGACCAGGAGACAGCAGGGATTGCAGTACAGGCATCCATTACCGGACATCTGGTAGTATCCACCTTACATACCAATAATGCAGTGGGTACCCTGAACCGTATGGCAGACATGGGAGTGGAGAGATACCTGATCGCAGATTCTGTAGTGGGAGTAATCGCCCAGCGACTGGTGCGTAAGCTTTGCCCCCATTGTCGGAAAATGAGACCGGCCAGCGAGGAGGAGAAGCGTATCCTCAGACAGAATACAGACCAGGAAGTTAATATCTATGAGCCTGCAGGCTGTAAGCTGTGCAACAATACAGGCTTTTTCGGACGAATCGGTGTATTTGAGATTATGGAGGTCAATGAGGAAATCCGTAACCTGATTGCCGAGAATGGTACCACAGAGGAGCTGGAGGAGGCAGCCAGACGAAGCGGCATGCGTACACTCCGGCAAAATGGTATCCGCTATGTACTGGATGGAACTACTTCCATTGAGGAGATGCTAAAGGCATCTTACGAATAAGGGAATGCCTGTCTCACAGGCAGGAACCTGAATATAAGGACAAAAAAATATGTATGACTTAAATGAAATTCTGATACAGTCTGTAAAGGAAAGGGCTTCTGATATCCATTTTACCTCCGGACGGGCTCCCAGCTACCGTGTAGACGGTGTGCTGGCACCTATTATGGGGGAGAGGCTGACTCCACAGATGCTGGAGGACATCCTTCTGCCCCTTATAGACAAAAGACACCGGGAGGAATTAGAGGAAACCGGACAGACGGACTTTGCCTACGCCATTTCAGGGGTAGGTCGTTTTCGCGTGAACGTTTTTAAGCAGAGAGGTACGCTGGCAGCAGTTATGCGAAGCCTGCCTTTCAATATTCCGGAGCCTGAGGAACTGGGAATCCCCAGAGAGGTTGTGGAAATGACCAGCAGAAAACGTGGACTGGTACTGGTTACAGGACCTACCGGCAGCGGTAAATCCACCACACTGGCCTCCCTGATCCATGTGATCAACCGAACCTATCCTTACCACATCATCACTTTGGAGGATCCTATTGAATACCTCCACAGACATGACAAATCCGTGGTAAACCAGAGGGAGATCGGCAGCGATTCCACAGACTATGCCCAGGCACTGAGGGCCGCTCTCCGTGAGGACCCGGATGTGATCCTGGTAGGAGAGATGCGAGACCTGGAAACTATTTCCACTGCCATTACAGCCGCAGAAACCGGTCATCTGGTATTTTCCACCCTCCATACTATTGGTGCAGACAAAACCATTGACCGAATCATCGATGTATTTCCACCAAACCAACAGCAGCAGGTACGGATTCAGCTGGCTTCTGTATTGGAGTGTATTGTATCCCAGCAGCTGTTGAAAAAGGCAGATGGCAGCGGCCGTGTGGCAGCCCTGGAGGTGCTCTTTGCCAATAATGCGGTGAGAAACCTGATCAGGGAAAGTAAGACCTACCAGATTCCATCCATTATGCAGACCAACAAAAGAGCCGGAATGCAGACTATGGATGATGCCCTGTATGATCTGTTTATGCGGAAGGTAATCGATGCAGATACAGCAGTGACCTACGCTCAGGAGCCTGTAGGCATGAACAGAAAGGTAAATCTGGATGTCGGATCAGGCTTTGACGGAGGCTTTGATACAGGCTTTAACGGACAGATATTTTAGTTTGTAAAAAAGTAACAAGGATGCAGATCTCCGGATCTGTGTGACTATAGATAAATGAGGTGAGAGCATGCCCGGTTTTTCCTACGTGGCAGTAGATAAAAGAGGCAAAGAGAAAAGGGGAAGCCTGGAGGCTGAAACCAGAGAGAGAGCATTGGAGCAGCTAAAGGCAGAGGGTCTGATTCCTGTTTCCGTCAGGGAGCAGGGGGCTTTGAACAAAGAGATTGACTTTTCCATTGGGAAAAAGGTTAAGCCCAGGGATCTGAGTGTTTTCTGCCGGCAGTTTGTCAGTATTACCCAGGCAGGTGTTCCTATGAAGGAAGCCCTGCAGATGTTAAGCGAGCAGACCGAGAATAAATGGCTGAAGCGTGCCATCTCTGAGGTGCTTCTGAATGTGGAAAAGGGTAATACCCTGGCGGATTCCATGAGAAGCCAGCCGGATATTTTTCCGCCTATGCTGGTGAATATGGTGGAGGCAGGTGAGCAGTCCGGTAGTCTGGAGATGGCTTTCTCCAGGATGGCAGTGCATTTTGAAAAAGAGGCAAAGTTGAAGGCTACCATTAAAAAGGCCACTATTTATCCTATTATTCTGGTGATCGCGGCTATTGGGGTAATCGCAGTTATGCTGTTGTTTGTAATCCCTATCTTTATTGATATGTTTGCGGATCTGGATATTGAGATGCCGGCGATTACTATGTTTGTTATGAACAGCAGTAAGTGGATGACTTCACACTGGTATGTGGTACTGGGGATTATTGTTGGGGTTGTGGCTGCTTATAAGCTGATCTACAGGACCACACAGGGGCGGCTGACCATTGACAGGATCAAGATGAAGATGCCTTTGTTTGGGAAGCTTACAGTGAAAACAGCCTGTTCTCAGTTTGCCAGAACTATGAGTACTTTGCTTATGTCGGGTATTTCTACTATTGATGCCTTGGAGACTACTTCGAAGATTGTCAATAATATTCATTATACTAATGCCATGTTGAAGGCCCGTGAGGAGGTTATGAAGGGTGTTCCTTTGTCAGAGCCTCTGGAAGCTTCTGGGATTTTTCCTCCTATGGTGTATCATATGACCGGGATCGGTGAGGAGACCGGTAATGTGGAGGAGATGCTGGAGAAGATGGCGGATTATTATGACGAAGAGGTGGAGATGACTACCCAGAGTGTGCTGGCGGCTATGGAGCCGATTATTATTTTGTTTATGGCGTTGATTATTGGGACGTTGGTGATTGCGGTGATTTGGCCGATTGCGTCGATGTATAATGGACTGGACAACTTGTAAAAAATAAAAATTTAATTAAACAAAAGGTGTTTGTTTTACCAAGTAGCGATGGGGATTGCGCGAATATTGCTTGAATTAAATTAATAAGGGACGCTCCTTACTGCATCTCTATGCAGATACGGCTTCGGGGACAGTCATGCTAGGCATTTGGAAATCTGCTAAAAGCATCACCCCAAAAGCCAAAACTCGCTGACGCTCAGACAGTTGGACTTTTGGGGTGATAACGCAGATTCCCAAACGCCAAGTATGACTAGGTCCCCTGCAGATATATCTGCATAGAGATGCAGTAAGGAGCTGTGCTTTGGCTGATTGGCTGAAATGAATAATAATTAAATTAAACAATGAATTTAGATTGTTATTTGGGGTTGTATTGTGTGATATAAACGGGTGGTTGATTACTGTATAAAAATAACTGCAATAATTATCTTTGATGGATGTATCGCAGCGGCATAGGGGCTGTGTTCATCATATATTTTAGAATCATGTTAATCAGGTTTTTCTTCAGATTAAAGGAGGCGCGTTGGAAAAGCGGGATTGAGTGGTTTTTTCTGAATCAGACTGAGAATAACAAATTGAATTAGAATCTGGTTGTCGGGTGGACGCTCCGGGATATAGATGTATTTGTCTACGGCTTCGGAGCCAGTTATGCTAGGCATTTGTAAATCTGCTAAAGGCATTCCCCGAAAACCCCAAACTCATTGTTGTTAAACTGTGGGCTTTTCGGGGGATAACGTAGATTTTTAAAGGCTGGGTATAACTAAGACTCCTGTGAATATAGATGGCTACATCTATATTTCGG
>OLOY01000405.1_pt1 | contig 34112 bp, 29 predicted proteins | sample 1672771 | NCBI WGS metagenome assembly OLOY01 (sample SAMEA3136722, study PRJEB25190) | human gut metagenome
CTCTGATCACTTAAAATACTTTTTTTCTTCTTAGTCATGACTTTCCTCCTTAATCAATATTTCGTGTAGCCTTACTCATAATGTGTTCCTGTGTAGCTTCGGAAATATCAATATCTCCAGTTACTTTACCTTCACACATGATGATGATTCGGTCACTCATTCGGAGAACTTCTGTCATTTCAGAAGAGATCATGATAATGGATTTACCTTCTGCTGCCAGTTTGTTCATTAACTTGTAAATTTCATTCTTGGCACCAACGTCGATACCTCTGGTTGGCTCATCGAAAATAAGGATGTCACTGTCTCGTGTCAGCCATTTTGCGATAACCACCTTCTGCTGGTTACCACCGGAAAGATTGACTACCAGCTGCTCGCAGTTTGGAGTCTTAGTTGCCAGTTCTTTCACATATCTCTCTGCAACTTCTTTTTCTTTCGCCTTATTGATCAGGAGACCACTGGTAAATTCTTCCATAGTTGCCAGTGTAGTATTTTCTGTTACAGATTTCTGTACAACACAACCATATCTTCTTCTGTCCTCTGACAAATAACCGATACCGTATTTAACTGCATCCTGAGGACTGTTGATGGTAACTTCATGAAGCTGTCCGTCTTTGCCCATAATGGAGATCTTTCCACTCTGTTTCGGGTCTGCTCCGAATAATGCTCTGGCAGTCTCTGTACGTCCTGCACCCATCAGTCCTGAGAAACCAAGGATTTCTCCTTTACGAAGCTCAAAGCTTACATCCTGAACCATCTTACCTGCATTCAGATGTTCTACTTTCAGAACAACCGGTGCATCCGGTGCAACCATGCTGTGTTCCTTCGGATCTTCGTAAATAACACGACCAACCATCATGTTGATGATATCTTCTTTTGTACTTTCTGCTGTAACCAGTGTTCCCACATAACCACCGTCTCGCATGACTGTTACACGGTCTGTGATCACCTTGATCTCATCCATACGGTGTGAGATATAAACAATTCCCAGATTTTTCTTACGCAGGTCACGGATAATCTCAAATAAATCAGCGATTTCCTTCTCTGTCAGTGCAGCGGAAGGCTCATCGAAAACAATAACCTCCGCTTTATGGGAAATTGCCTTGGCAATCTCGCACATCTGCTGCTTACCTACTGTAAGGTTTTTCATCTTTTCTCTTGGATTGATTTCAATATTCAGATCCTTGAAAAGCTTCTTGGAATCTTCGATCATTTTCTTGTCATCAATACGTAATCCCTTCTTTGGCTCACGTCCGATGAAAATATTCTGGGCAACTGTCAGGTCACCTACCATGTTCAGCTCCTGATGCACGATTACAACACCTGCATCCTGTGCTTCTCTGGTACTGTGGAACTCTGTTTCCTTACCCTTATATGTAATACTGCCTGAATCTTTCTGATAAATACCGGTAAGAACCTTCATCAGTGTAGATTTACCGGCACCGTTTTCTCCCATAAGTGCATGTACTTCGCCGCGTTTCACCTCGAAATTAACGTGATCAAGGGCATGAACTCCAGGAAAGGACTTATCAATGTCCTTCATAGTTAAAATAACTTCACCCATTGTTACATCCTCCCTTCCGATCAGTTCTTTCTGCGTCTTGCAGATACGTCGACGTAAACTGCTGCGATTACAATGAGACCTGTGATGATCATCTGCTGTCCTTTACCAAGGCCAAATGCCATGATTCCCTGCTGAAGAAGTGAGATGATAAACACACCGATTACTGTACCGCCGATAGAAGCAAGTCCACCAACCATGGAAGTACCACCCATTACACAACCTGCAATTGCTTCGTTGTTGTACTGGTCGCCGTATCCAGGCTGAACAGTTGTATAAGCTCCTACGAAGAACAGTCCTGCGATTCCAACCAGAACACCGCAGATTACATAAGCAAGCATCTGCCATTTTCTGGTATTAACACCGGAAAGGCGAACCGCTTCGCTGTTAGAACCAAGACAAAGGATATAACGTCCCGGTTTTGTGTTGTAAAGAATAATGCCGCAAAGCACAGCTGCAATCAGGAAAATCACAAGTCCTACAGGAAAACCATTGTAAGAAATGATATTTCTGAACCATCCGTTTACAGGATCTGAAGACTGAGGCCAGCTTACGGACTGAGTTTTGGTAAATACAGATGCAAGACCTTTTGCAATGTTCATAGACGCCATGGAAATAATGAACGCCGGAACTGACATGTAGGATACCATAAAACCATTAAACATACCAAAGGCAAATCCGATCAGCACACAGATCACCATTGCCAGGGCACATGGTACATGATAAGCTGTCATGCAGTATCCTGAAATCAGGGCACAACAGAACATTACCGGTCCGATAGAGAAATCGATTCCTCCGGTTGCAATTACGAATGTTACTCCAAGTGACAGGAAGCCAAGGAAGTATACATAGTTCAAAGTAGATTTAATACTGTCAGCCACAGGGAATTTACTTCCCAGAACTACTTTGAAAACAACGAACATGAGAATCAGAATACAGACAAGCAGGATTCTGTTCAGCCCAAGCTTCTTAACAACTGGATTTTGTTTCAACTTTTCCAAGTTTTTCACCCTCCTTATATTTTATCTCTCTTGTTGTTGAATATATCTTACCTTAATGCCCGGATAATTGTAATGGAATATCTTCCAAAAAAAGGTTAAATATTTCCTATCTGTGCATAGGAAATATTTAACCTTTTCTGTAACATAATAACCATTTACTTTTACATTTGTAAACCTGATATCCACGAATTGTTCCGTTGCAAAGCAGCTCCCACAATTCTCATAATAAGAAGTTTTTTAGTAAAAAGGGAAGATCAGACGTTCAATATCACTGTCATACATATTGTCCGGTGTCACCAGTTCACAGCCGGAATCAATATTTTTCGCCACAGAGTCTCCGTTCAGCATATGGATTGTCTCCTCCACTCCCATATATCCCATACGGAAAGCCTTCTGCACAATAATCCCTTTGTAAACTCCCATTTCCATCAGATTAATGGCCTCCTGGGAGCAATCCACACCGACTACCGCGATCCTGTCCTTTGCCCCTGCATCACTGACTGCACGCCCTACACCTACAGCAGAATATTCATTCATACCTGCGATCATTTCCAGATCCGGATATTTCTCCATCAGTTCATTGGTCAGCTCATAGGATTTCTCAAAAAGGGAGTTACAGTAAACCACCTCTACAATATTTTTTGCATAATCCCCCAGACCTTCTCTGAAGCCCTGTTCTCTTTCCACTGCAGTCGAAACCCCTTTTACATGGCTGACTATGGCAAGCCTGGAATCCTCGTCCAGCAAGGTTCTGGCATATTCCCCCAGACGTCTGCCTGCCTCCACATTATCTGTAGCAACAGTAAGATCCTGAAGCTCCTCCTCTGTATAAGAGTCAATATAGGTAATGCGGATCCCCTTTTCCTTTGCCTCTTTCAGCAGTTTATCTGACGCACTCATACTGGAGGGAGAGAACAGGATGGCATCCGGTTCCTTTTCAATGGCTGCCTTAAGCAGATGATTCTGTTCTTCAATATCTTCCTCTTTGTCCGGTGCCATGATCTCCAGTTTTGAGCCATATTCCTCTGCAGCCATTTTGCATCCGGAAATCAATGATGACCAGAAATCATTGGTATCATCCTTAATCTTTGGAATATAGATCAGAGAACACTCTCTGGTCTGCGTCACTCCCGGAGACATCAATCCTGTCACAGCCACCAAAAGGGCAGCCATAAGAATTATAATAATAATAATCACTTTTCTATATTTTCTCATGGACATCCTCCTGATTTTTAGGAATTACAACAGTCGCTGTAGTTCCCTTTCCTTTTTCGCTATGATAGATAATTCCATATTCCTTTCCATAATAAAGGACCAGACGCTGCTGTACATTGTATACTCCCACTCCGTTTGAGTGGTAATTGACCTTATGCTTATCATAGATATGCTTCAGTGTTTCCTCATCCATGCCTACGCCGTCATCTGTAATATCAATAATGATCCGTTCTCCCAGTTCATAGCCATGAACCTTGAGCATTCCCTTGCTCTCTTTGTATTTCAGGCCATGATAAATAGCATTCTCCACAATGGGCTGCAGCACCAGACGGATGATCTGTGCATGGGTGATCCGTGGATCCACATTGATCTCAAATTCCAGCTTATCCTTATATCGCATTTTCTGAATCGTAAGATAACTTCTTACATACTCGATTTCCTGCCCAATGGTCACCAGTTCATTTTCAATACTGATACTTTGCCTGAGAAGTCGCGCCAGAGAAGCAGTCATAAGTACTACCTCTTCATTCTTCTTTCCCTCTGCCATCCAGATAATAGAATCCAGTGTATTATATAAGAAATGAGGATTGATCTGGGACTGAAGTGCTTTCAGTTCAATTTTTCGTTTCTGCTCCTGCTCCTGAATGTTCTGAGCCATCAGATCCTGGATCTTGTGAGTCATCACATTAAAGGATCGGGTCAGGCTTCCAATCTCATTGTCCGAATACACTTCAATTTCTGCAGCAGAAAAATCTCCCTTCTGCACTCTTTTCATAGAATCACGGAGTTTCTGGATCGGAAAGGTAATATTTTTGGCAATCTCGCTGGAAATCACCAGAGCTATTGCGATCAGTCCCAGGGCTACCAGCACATAAATACTTCTGGCTTTTCTACTGTTTTTCAAAAGCTCAGACATATTCATGCAGCCTACAATAGTCCATCCGGTTGTCTCAGAATGGGACAGGGCATATATTTTCTCATCATCACCCTTTCCTGCTGTAACCACATCTGTTTTCGCATTCATAATCAGGGAAATGTTTTCCGTCTGCAGTTCATTATAAAGCTGTTGCTGCTGTGGATGATACACAATGTTTCCATTCTGATCCAGAATAAACACATAGCCTTTGGTTCCCACACTGTTCTGCGTACACAGTTCACTGATGGCACTGTAGTTCAGGTCAATAAAAACGACTCCATCACTGTCTCCTTCTCCTGTATAATTGCGGATTCCGCGGCTGAGAGTGATCACCCAGGGGCGTTCCCCACTGATCACATTCTGCACATGGGAAGAGGTCAGGTTGTAATGATCATATTTTCCCACAGCATCTGCATACCAGCGCTGAGTATCAAGCTTCAAGTTCTGATTACGTGTAGACATCCCGTTATTAAACAGGGATGAACTTCCATTTTCTCTGCGCACAATTCCGATATTGCGGATGTCAGACCTACCCTTCAGTATAGTCTTAAACTGTTCTGTCAGACGCTGTCTGCACTGATTATATTCCTTCCGAGAGAGAGCATCTATTCCGCTTTCACTGTACAGATATTTATAGGCATCTCCGCTTCCAGCTACCAGGGACGCAATATTATCCATATAACTGATATAGGAATCTATGTTCTGATTCAGCTGCCCGATAATTGTCTGTGTATACATAACCGAGTTCTCATAAATAGACGAATTGGTATATCGCAGAGAAACAACTGTTACTACCAGCACTGCACTTAATACCAGGATTGAAACTGCACAAAAGATCGCGCTCTGGATACTTTTAAATTTCACAGGAAGCCTTGCAGCTATTCCTTTTTTCTTCATCGGCGTTTCTCCCTTGCATATTCAGTAGGTGTTTTCCCTGTTATCTTTTTAAAGGAAATCCCAAAATAATGAGGGTCTGAGAAGCCTACCTTTTCTGCAATCTCATAATTTTTCATGGTGGTATTCTCCAAAAGCTCTTTAGCCTTCTCCATCCTGACCCTGGTCAGCACTTCTATAAAAGTCTCTCCTGTCATTTCCTTAAATATGGTACTGAAATAACTGGTGCTGATATTTAAATAGGAACAGATACTGTTCAGACTCAGACATGGATCCATATAATTTTTCTGTATATAGTCCATTGCCAGCATCCCTTGTCTCTGTCCGTTGGAGCTATTCAGCTCCTGCAATGCATCAAACACTTCCTGCGCATACTTCTCTACCAGGGCTGCTGCCTGAGAGAACATTCTCTGCTCTGTAACTGCTTTCAGAAGAGCTTCTCTCTGAGCTATAATCTTTTCCGGCTCCTCGCCGAGAGACTGGCAAGTATTTCCAATTGCACGGATCACCTGCTGCAGATAGATGCAAGCATAACTTTTTCCCACCAATGCAGATTTAATTTCTGTCTCAATCTGTCCCAGTGTTTTCTCCATAAGCCTTCGGTCTCCGGACTTGATTGACTCTGTAAGTATTTCCAGATCATTTATCAGAAAAATAGAATTGTCTGTTTTTTTCTCTTCCATATCAAAAAGCAGATTTCCACCCAGAAGATAACGATAATCAATGGCTTTGGCAGCCAGCCGGTAGGAATAAATCAGCTCATGTGGTGATCGCACCCAACTCCCGATTCCAATGGAGCTTTCAAGCCCGATTACCTCCTTTACCTTCTCCTGGATTTCATGGCAGATCCTGTGGATACTCTCAGAAAATTCCTTTGTCCTGTTTCCGGCAAAAATGATACACACACGGTTGTTTCCCTCCTGGTATACCACGCCTGCCTTCTCCTGTACCACAATCTCATCGCCTACATTAAACAGCACAAAAGCCATAAGTGCACTCTCCTGCTGTTTATCCATGTCCATCTGATACATGTCCGAATACGTGTCTATATCAAACACTGCCACTCTGTAGCTGGCAGCCTGGAAAGTAATTCCCATCCTCTCCAATTCATCCAGGCTGACCTGCACATCTCTGGTGCATTTCACCAGACAATCCAATGCCTTAGAACGGATCACATTTGCATTCTTATGATAATCCTGGGAAACCTGGGTCAAAGACTCCATCTTCCTCTGTTCTTTTTTCCTGGAATCCAGTTTTTCCTTCATATTTTCGATAACCTTGGTCAGCTCCATGGCAGTAACCGGCTTCAGCATATATTCGCTTACATTATACTGTATTGCTTTTTTTGCATACTCGAACTCCCCGAAGCCACTGAAGATCACGATCAGAATATCCGGATAATTATCATGGAGAAAATGGCTCAGCTCCATTCCATCCATATAAGGCATGAGAATATCCGTGAGAACAATATCTACCTCATGTGTTTTTACAAACTCCACAGCCTGCTTCCCGTTCTCACAGTCTCCTATCAGTTCACAATCCAGCTTTCCCCAGTCAATATTCTCCCTGATGGCATCCCTGACAAGGATCTCATCATCCACCAATAAAATTTTGTACATAAAATTATATCTTCCCCCATAATATCGTTATCCTACAAACATTTACCATATGCTATTCATAAGTCATACATATGACTATTCCCTAGTGTACCAACTAGTTTATTATATGTAAAATATCATATCATATTTTAACGATTTTTACAATTTTATGTCGCTGGTTTTTGGCAAGCTTTATATCTCCTGACCAGCATAAAAAAATAAACATTTTATGGAAAATATTGCCTTGAATAATCTGCCCGAAGCCTGTAAACTAATGAATAGTGATAAGCGTGTACTGTGTTATTATATGCAGACAGCATATGACAACACAGCAACCATGAATGTATTGTTGAAAGGGGAAAAATTATGTTAAAAGGTATTCCTGAAATTTTATCACCAGAATTATTAAAAGTATTATGTGAGATGGGACACAGTGATCGTCTTGTAATCGCAGACGGTAACTTTCCTGTAGAATCCATGGGCAAAAATGCAATTACAATCCGCTGCGACGGACATGGCGTTCCTGAAATCCTGGATGCGATCCTTCAGCTCTTCCCACTGGATACTTATGTAGAAAAACCTGTAAATCTTATGGAAGTTATGCCTGGAGATACTGTAGAAACACCAATCTGGGATACTTACAAAGAAATCGTAGCAAAACATGATGACCGCGGCGCAAAAGCAATCGGAAATATTGAACGTTTTGAATTCTATGAGCAGGCTAAGACAGCATACTGCATCATCTCCACCAGCGAGAAAGCTCTGTATGCAAATGTTATGCTTCAGAAGGGTGTTGTTATCAATAAATAATTCTGAATAACAAACACTTCTTACTTAATGATCAATAATTCAGACAATCGGAGTTCTTCTCTGAACTGTCTCAATTATACACACATTTATACACACATTCTTCCAAAAAAAGAACAGCTGCACATAATGTGCACTGTTCTTTTTTGTTACATTATTTTTTCTTTTTCAGGAAGTAAAACAGTAATCCTATAAGGAAAACCGCCCCTGCAATACTGATGCAGATCCCGGCAACATTTCCACCCTGGGAAGTGCTTATATTCCCGGAAGATGCTTTCTCTGCCTTTTCTGTGGGGGTTGCCTCTGTAGTTGGAGTTGTTTCCACAGTAGGAGTTGCCTCTGTAGTTGGGGTTACTTCCACAGTGGGAGTTGCCTCCGCTGTGGGGGTTACTTCTGCAGTAGGCGTTGCCTCCGCTGTGGGAGTCGCTTCCACAGTGGGAGTTGCCTCCGCTGTGGGGGTTACTTCTACTGTGGGAGTTGCTTTTACAGTTGGAGTCACCTTTGCAGTTGGAGTTACCTTTACAGTGGGAGTTGCTTCCGGTGTGACAGCCTCGTTCTCAGCGGAAGCTGCTTCCGGTATGGTCGTCATATCAACAGAAGCTGCCGGCTTATAATCTGTATCCTTATCCAGGTTCAGCCATCCTTCTGTACTGCTTCCTTCTTTGTCATCTATGGATGTCTTCCCCCAACTGCTGCCATCTTCGCTCTCTACATACTGGGAAATATGGACAGACATACCATTTGCAATTTCTCCTGTGCCTGACACCTCTCCAAACTTTTCTCCAGGTCCGTTATAAAGTACAGCAGCTTTATCCTGGCTGTTTATCTTTACATCAAAATCTGCATCCTGTCCGCCAAGTACCTTATATTCTGATTTTACAGCCTCAGACCGGGACACAGGATCCAGGTTATCCATAGGTACATAGCCATTCATTCCATGATACTGGGTATATCCCCATTTTTTATTATCTGTTCCGGTTTTCTCTCCCTGGATTCGGATTGCTATCCCATTAGGGATTAGTTCACCATTCAGCTTTGTGCTCTGAGGATCTGCCTCTGAATAGATATCAATTCCTCCCTCCGGGCTCTCCACAAGCATGTAATAATCAGTCACATAATCCGGATTCTGGCTGGTACCCTCATCTGCCCATACACATACTGTCATGGTAAATATACATAGCAAAAAACCCAAAAGTGTTCTCCATGTTTTCTTACTTATCTTTTTCTTCATGATTATTTCCTTCAATTTTCATCCTTCAGCGCTTTATATACGATGATCCCGTATACCTGCTGTATACCTTTCCATAGGGTTCCTTTACATATGCTTTTATTGCATAGGAATATAATACACCTTTTTGGGCTTTCTTGTCCAGATAAGAAGCAGAAGTTCCTTTAGAAATTGTCGCAAGTAATTTGTATTTTTCGCCCTTCTTCTTTCTGTATATCCGATATCCGTCACAGTTTTTCTGCGCCTTCCAGCGAATACGGATTCCATTTTTCTCTTTTTTTACAGAAGATACTTTTTGCAGTGCAGGAGCTGCCTTTATAACCTCTCCCGGAGTATACGCACTCATATAGGTTCTGGTGCTGGATTTGTACCATGCCCGCACTGTATAGCGGTAAGAAGCAGTGGCTGTTATCTTTTTATCCTGGTACTTCAGCACTGTTCCTTTTACTGCTGCCAGCTTTGTCCATTTTCCTCCGGACGCTGCCTGACGATAGATGTTGTACCCCTGGGCACCGGTCACCTTTTTCCAGGTAATCTGATTATATCCATTATTGTTTGCCTTTGCAGTAAATACCGGGGTATCCAGCGTACTTTTGGTATTCAGAGTTCTGGTATGCGCCTTGATCCTAAAGCTATAGCCTAAAGATGCCACGTCCTTCCACCCGGCACTGGCAGATGCCCCCTTGAAAAAGGTCTGGTTCTCTGCCACTCCAGCTGTAGAGGTAAACCATACAGAGCCATTGGTATTCTTATACCGGGTACTGTTCTCCACACCAAACTGAATTGTTTTGGAGCCGGCATTTGTCAATACTACTGCATAGGAAGAACCTGGCATAAGAACTACTTCCGGAATCTCCACCGTCTGCACACCTGCAAAATCCTGAGTATAAGTGACCGGAGCAGAATATGCAGAAGTTCCGCTGAAAGGATCTGAAGGATCTGCCAGATTGGTATACACCTGAATCCAGTAAACCGCATCATCACTCATAGTCACTACATTAACTTCTCCCAGTGCCTCATCTTTCTCCGGAGCTGCCTTGGCTTCAAAAACAGCTGCTACAGACTGCCCGGTCTTAATACCGGCTTTGGAAATTGCAGAAGAGCCATCGTAGAAATAATTATTTGGATATTTTTCATCATTTACAGCAACCGCCTCTGCAGTAACCAGATTACTAATGTTCTGATCCTGGTAAGAGAGATAAAAATAACCATCCTCTCCCCAATCCGTCCCCCAGCTGTTTTTAACGATCCAGGCACCATCCTGTGTAACCTTGGAGGAAGTCTTAAAATTCGCCTTCGAATAATTGTCATCCCAGCCAACTACAGTCACAATATGATTAATGTATCTGACAGGATTATCTCTGACAGGATAACAATAGGCTCCTGTATCCGGGTTGTAATAGGAGGTAGACATATCAAACATAATAGATACTGCCTGATCCCGGGTGATCATTTCCTTCATTCTCTCCTGAGAATAGTCAGAAAAGCTGGCATTTTTCAGATGTACCACACTGTTATATGCTTTCATATCCGGAATGACCTCTGACAGATCCTGGGTATGAGTATCATCTGTAGGCAGCGGCACATCCTCCTCTGTGGTCATTCCGGACCAGGTAGAAAGAAATAACGCTGCCAGATAATCATTTCCCCCAATTTTATGATAATCTCCGGCTACCCCATTCTGGTCATAAGGAGTATTTCCCAAGGGATCATTCTGTCTGTTGGAAAAAAAATAGGATAAATGTTCTTCTGACAGATCATAGTTTCCCTTTCCCTGGGCCAGCAGAGAAGACTCCAGAAGAGAAGCCATGCCAAAAGCCCAACAGGTTCCAAAAGGGTGCTGATTTTTTACTGATGTAATATAGCCATACTTTCTGGAATCATAAAACGATGGAAAAGCTGATGCTCTCATGCCATATGCCGCAGGTACAGAGCTTAAGTCACTGTCTACCTGAGGACCGGGATCCAGTTCTGTCAGGCTTCTGATCGGATCCAGCTGTTCCTCTCGCTCTTCCTCTGTGAGAGGCCGTCCTTTGATATACCGGATTTCATCAGTATCTCCAGTTGTATCCTCCTCTTCTGCATCCTGAAATTTATCTTCACTGCCATCTGCAGTAAAGGTTTCCTCTGCGGTATCAAATTCATCCTCTGCTATAGGAACATCAAACATATGCTCTTCATTCTCTATGGGCAGTTGCACCTCTTCTGCACCGGAAGCAAACAACTCACCTGCAGAAACAGGCACAGAAGATATTGTCACAGCAAGCGCAAGGAGCAGAGAAAAAGTCCGCTTTCCGGCAGCTCTTCTTTTCTTCAAATCCGTTCCTCCTTTTCTGATAAAGTAATATAAAGTAAAGCGGACATTCGCAATCCGCTTCACTACTTGCTCATGAACGCAGTCGCTTCGCGATCTGCATTCAAACACTTCATGATATCTTTATGTATTGAATTTTATTATATCTATTTATCAGGAAAATGTAAACAGTAACGTAAATACCCGCCTCTCCGAAAAAGGAGAGACGGGTATTGAGGTTTTATCATGTTATTTACTTATTGATTATAACTATTTCACCTTATTATTTATAAAGTGGTCCGTAGTTCTTGCATGCTCTGAAGTCTGCGCCTTCTTTGTCCATGCCGAATGCATTCCATGCTGCCGGACGATAGATATCTTTCTCAGGAACATTGTGCATGGATACCGGGATTCTCAGCATAGAGCACATTGTGATAAGGTCTGCACCGATGTGTCCGTAGGAGATTGCACCGTGGTTAGCTCCCCAGTTGTTCATTACATCATAAGCTGTCTTGAACGGTCCTTCTTTTCCATCACATCTTGGAGCGAACCATGTACATGGCCATGTATAGTCTGTACGTTTCCAAAGTTTATCAGATACTTCTTCAGGAAGAGCTACTGTCCATCCTTCAGCGATCTGCAGAACCGGTCCAAGTCCTTTCACAAGGTTCAGACGGATCATTGTTGCAGGCATCTGAGCAACTGTCTCATAACGGCTGGAGTATCCGCCGCCACGGAAGTATCCGTTATCAGCCATACACCATTCTGTGTTTTCCATGATTGCTTTCTGGTCTTCTTCTGTAATATCCCACCACTGTTTCATAACCGGTGTTCCATCAGCTTCTTTAGCACGTGCATTAGCATCAAGGCATGCAGCACCGGAGTTGATCAGATGCAGGAATCCACCATTTTCTTTGGCAACGCCTTCAAGATCATATCCTGTAGCTTTCTTAACAGCCTCCGGGCTCCAGTATGTACGAACATCAGCGAAGATCTGTGCTCTGTTTGTAAGAAGTTTCATGAACATCATTCCAAGTCCGTTAAGAACATCGTTCTCTGTAGCCAGGATGTATGGCTCACGTGCTCCGTTCCAGTCAAAGGAAGTATTCAGCATAGCTTCTGCAAAGTCACCGTTCGGATAGAAGTCTGTCCACTGTCTCTGTCCCTGGAAACCAGCTGCCAGAGCATTGTGTCCGATTGCTTCTTCAGAGAATGCAGGATCGAGGTTGTCACAGCCGTTCATCAGCTCTTTGATGATAACTGCCATCTTAACAACAAACTCGAACTGCTCTTCTTTCTTCTCAGCTGAGAACTGAAGTTCTTCAGGGTTCTTGTCCCATCCGATCTTGCAGTTTTCTTTTGCCCATTTCAGAGCTTTCTCAAATTCTGCGTGATCATAGATACCTTCTGTCATACGACGGATGATCTCTACCTCATCAACAGACTCAACTCTCATTCCAAGATAAGATTCGATGAAATCGGAATCAATGATAGATCCGCCGATACCCATTGTTACAGAACCGATCTGCAGATAGGATTTTCCTCTCATGGATGCAGCTGCAACTGCTGCGCGTCCGAATCTTAACAGTTTTTCTTTAACATCTTCCGGAATAGATGTGTCATCAGCTTCCTGAACATCATGTCCATAGATACCGAATGCCGGAAGTCCTTTCTGTGCATGTGTTGCAAGTACAGATGCAAGGTATACAGCACCAGGTCTTTCTGTTCCGTTGAATCCCCATACAGCTTTGATTGTCTGTGGATCCATATCCATTGTCTCAGCACCGTAGCACCAGCATGGTGTAACTGTAAGAGTGATATCAACGCCTTCTCTGCGGAATTTATCTGCACATGCAGCACTCTCACCAACACGTCCGATTGTTGTATCAGCGATTACAACCTTAACAGGTTCACCGTTGGAATATCTTAAATTCTCTTCGAATAATTTGGCAGCTGATTTTGCCATGTTCATTGTCTGATCTTCCAGAGATCCACGAACATCCAGTGCTCCTCTACGACCATCGATAGTAGGTCTGATACCAATTACCGGATAGCTGCCAATTAATCTGCTCTTTGCCATAATAAAATTACCTCCTGAATTTATTTTGTGTCTTTACCCCTATTTATCAGGAAAACACAGTACTTTTAAAAATCATGGTTTTTCCTGACTGTTTCTGTTACTATTATACATTTGCATTCCATAATTTACTTGTGTTATAATAGCAAAAAATAGTACAATATTCACTTTTTCTGTAATGATTATAAAATTTCTGTAAGGAGGAGATTTTTTTGCATGATTTAGGACGTAATGAGGACCGGCCAAGAGGAACCTATTCCTTCCCTTTTGAGTTTCATCACATTGACCATACCCATCCCAGATATGTCATGTCTTATCACTGGCATGTAGAATATGAGATTATAAGGATCCTCAAAGGGAAACTCACCGTCACTTTAGACGAAAAAAGTTTTGTTGCAAATGAAAATGATGTTATTTTTATACATAGTGGAATTCTCCATTCCGGAATTCCGGAAGACTGTGTTTACCAGTGCATTGTTTTTGATATGAATACTTTTCTGAAAATCAATTCTGCCTGTGCAGAATATATACAAATGATCCTTCACCAGGAAATGATGATTTTTCCTCATTTTACAGAAGAACAACCGGAGATTCTTTCCTGCATCTCCTCTCTTTTTCGCGCGATCAGTGAGAAAAGAACCGGTTATGAGCTGATTGTATTTGGACAATTTTACCACTTTTTTGGTCTTATTTTTAGTAATCATTACTGTCTGGACAATCCCACACAAAACCGCAAAGATTACAAACGTATCCTGCAGCTAAAACAGGTGCTGGAATTCATTGAAAAGAATTATACCAACCCTCTGACTCTGCAGCAGCTTTCTGCCTCTGTGTCCATGTCTCCCAAATACTTCTGCCGGTTCTTTTCGGAAATGACTCATCAGACACCAATGGATTATCTAAACCGGCAGCGGATCGAGGAAGCCTGTTACCAGCTGGCAGCCACCGATGATTCCATCACTGAGATTGCCTATAGAAATGGATTTAATGATCTCAGTTATTTTATCCGGACATTTAAAAAATATAAGGGAACTACCCCCGGAAAATACAAACGAAGATAAAATCACGACAGACATTTTCCCTCCAGACCTGAATCTGTCCCATTGCACCAAAAAAGGAGGATGTAAAAAAACTCGATTGAGTTTTTTCGCTTCCCCCTTTTTATGTACTTCCTCTGATTTTATTCAACAGAAGCTATGGCAAATGTCCGAGTGACATTTTCTTTTGTAACAGAAGAAATCCCTGATTCAAATCGGATTTTTAGAAAACAGACTTTTATATGAATCTTCTCTTTTGCCACCATATTTATTCTAGCAGACAAAAATATATATTTCAATTAGAATCGTCCACGATTATCTTGGATAATCTGACAACAAAATCTCCCCGCATTTCCTTTTATGTTGCTTTTTGGTTATTTTTTATATTTTTTTCAAAAATAATGCCACATTTCAGTACATTTTAATTGACAAAACAACAGATAAGAATTAAAATTATAGTTACAAAATCCAATATTTTTGGGCTTAGAATCAATTTTATTATCAATTTTTATCCAATCACATTTCAAAGAACAAGGAGGTATCTTATGAAAAAAATCATCAATGCACCGGAGAATTATGTAGATGACATGCTCAAGGGTATCTATGCAGCCCACTCAGATGAAGTCAAATATGCTGCTGATGATCTGCGCTGCTACTGCAGAGCAGAAAAAAAAGACGGTAAGGTAGCAATCATCACAGGCGGAGGTTCTGGTCATCTTCCTCTGTTCCTGGGTTATGTAGGCGATGGATTGATCGATGGCTGTGGCGTAGGCGGCGTTTTTCAGTCTCCTTCCCCAGAGCAGATCTATAACATTGCCAAAGAAGTAGAAGCCGGTGCAGGTGTATTGTATCTGTACGGAAACTATACAGGAGATATTATGACCTTTGATATGGCCACTGATCTCTGCGATATGGACGATATTGAATGTAAAAGCATCGTTGGTGCAGATGATGTGAATTCTCACAAAGATCCTGCCACACGACGCGGCGTAGCAGGAATCTATTTTATGTTCAAAGCCGCAGGCGCACGCGCTGACGAGGGCGGCACACTGGATGAAGTTCTTGCAGCCGCACAGCTGGCCAAGGATAATACCCGAACTGTAGGTTTTGCTTTAACACCATGCATCATTCCAGAAGTAGGTCATGCCAACTTTGAATTAAAAGAAAACGAAATGGCTATGGGTATGGGAATCCACGGCGAACCAGGTGTATGGAACGGACCTTTAAAAACTTCCCGTGAAATCGCAGAAGAATCCCTCAACACTCTTCTTGGCGATATGCCATTGAAAGAGGGCGATGAAGTTTCCATATTAATAAATGGGCTGGGAGCTACTTCCATTGAAGAATTATACATTTTATCTAATGATGTTACAGAGATTCTTCATTCCAAAGGAATTAAAATCTACAAAACAATCGTAGGTGAGTACGCTACTTCCATGGAAATGGCAGGCGCTTCTATCTCCATCTGTAAAATGAATGATGAAATGAAGAAATATATGGATCACCCTGTAAAAACTCCATTTATCTGTCAGAAATAATAAATATAAGGGGGAACAAAAATGGACAAAATCCTTTTCGAACAGATTCCCGACTTATTTACCAGTGTAGGAAATCTGTTTATAGAGAAAAAAGAAGAATTATGTGAAATGGATGCTCGTCTTGGTGACGGGGATCTGGGACTTACCATGAGTAAAGGCTACGGTTCACTTCCGGATATCATGCGCGCAGAAGCAGAAGGCGCTGCCGGAGATATTGGTAAGCTTCTGATGAAATCCGGTATGAAGATGTCATCTTTGGTTCCTTCCACAATGGGATTTCTTATGTCAACCGGCATTATGGAAGGTGGAAAAGCATTAAAGGGAAAAACCGAAATAGATGCTTCTGGCCTTGCCGCTTATCTTACAGGATTTGCAGCCGGTGTACAGAAACGAGGCAAATGTGAGCCAGGTCAGCGCACGATCTACGATTCCATTCTCCCCGCAGCACAGGCTGCGGAAAAAGCTGCAAAAGAAGGCTGCTCTTTACAGGATGTTATCACCCAGGCATTAGCTGCTGCCAAAGCGGGAGTCGATGCCACCAAAGACATGGTGCCGGTCTTCGGAAAAGCTGCTGTTCATGCCGCACAATGTGTAGGAGTTGAAGATCAGGGAGCTGTGGCTGGTTATTACAAAATCTTAGGATTAAGTAAATACATATGTGAATAATTTTCAAAGACAGCCGCAGTCCCGTAACAAGGATTGAGGCTGTCTTATTTTTCCAAAAGAAAGGAGGAATTTTTTTGCTTGCAATTTCACGTCAAAACCTTATCAAAGAGCTTTTGCAGGAAAACAAAAGTGTGACTATCGCAGATCTGGCAGTGCGTATGAACGTAACCCGCGAAACCATCCGACGTGATCTGCGTGCCATGGAAAAAGAGCATGAGCTGATCCGCACCCACGGAGGAGCCTATATTCTGGACGGTGTCCAGAATGATCTGGACATTTCCACCAGACAGGTTTTAAAAATCGAGGAAAAGAAGGCCATTGCTTTAAAATGTGATGCACTGATCCAGACAGGAGAAATTATTTATCTGGACAACTCTACCACAGCCTGGTTTATTGCCAACAAAATATCAAACAGGAAACTTACGGTTGTTACCAATTCACTTGAAATAGCCAATATTCTTTCCACCTCCCAGACCATCCATCTGTTTCTCATCGGCGGGGAATATTCCCAAAGAACCAAAAGCTTCGAGGGCAGCAGTGCCCAACGCAGTCTGAGGCAATATTTTTTCGATAAAGCTTTCATTTCCTGTCGAAGCGTAAACATGGAATCCGGAATCACCGATACCAGTGACAATTCTGCAGTCCTTCATCAGCTGGCCCTTTCCCACGCCAAACAGAAATATCTTGTGGTCGATCACTCCAAACTGGATAATATTTCCTTCTCCAGCGTTGCCCCTCTTGCAGATCTGAACGGTATTATTATGGATACCGAATTTTCTCCTGAGTGGAAACAATATCTGGACAAACACAATATCCGTTATTACTGACCTGATACAAGTAAGTCCCCACCCACTGCTTATTGCTTTTCGCAATTGAAGCGGGGAGGGGACTTACTTGATTCGGTTAAAAAGAGGAGCGGAATACTTTCCGCCCCCTTTCATAATACGTTTATTTTTTATCTACATATTTCTCAACCGGTTTGATACCCATCTTCTCGAAGGATTCTTTAAACGGTTCATATGCAATACCTTTTTCTGTGATAATACCAGTAACCAAACTGTGGTCTGTTACATCAAAGGCAGGATTTACAACACCTACCCCCTCAGGAGCCATACGTTCCTTATACCACATTTCTGTAACTTCCTCTGCCTTTCGCTGTTCAATATGAATTTCGTCTCCGGACTCCAGAGTCATATCAATGGTAGAGGATGGTGCACATACATAAAACGGAACTCCATAATGTTTTGCAATGATGGCAACACCGCTGGTACCAATCTTATTTGCAAAATCTCCATTGGCGGCCACACGGTCACAACCAACAAAAATAATTCCTACTTTTCCACCCTTCATCGTATAGGATGCCATATTATCGCACTGTACATATGTGTCAATGCCTGCAGCCTGCATCTCATAAGCGCTTAACCTGGCTCCCTGTAAAAGCGGACGGGTTTCATCACAGTAAACATGAAGATCTTTCTTCGGATCCCATCCATGTTCCAGGGCAATATACATGGGAGCCAAGGCTGTTCCATATTTCGCTGTAGCCAGTGTACCTGCATTACAGTGAGTCATAATGCCCACGCCTTTTCCCAGTTTCTCAAGAAGTTCAAAACCATAAGTACCGATATTTCGGCTAATCTGGATATCCTCTTCTCTGATTGCATCTGCTTCCTTCATCAGGCGTACCTTCAGATCTGGAATATTCATATGATCTTTCTCTGTAAGCATTACATCATGCATACGATTGAGAGCCCAGGAAAGATTTACAGCTGTAGGTCTGGATGAATTGATGTATTCCATCATCTCAGTACATTCTTTTACAAATTTATCTTTATCCTCTGTTTCGATCTGATCAGCCAGAACATAATATGCATATGCTCCTGTAACACCAATAGCAGGTGCTCCTCTTACTCTCAGTGAATAAATAGCTTCCCAGATATCCCCTGCCTTGGAAATGCTGAGGTATTTACACTCGTTCGGAAGCAGTGTCTGATCCAGGATTACAATTTCTTTTTTGTTTTCCGCAAGTTTCACGGTATCCAGATTAAGTGCATTTTCCATAACATCCGTCTCCTTTATCAAATATTTTTTTATGCATCAACCTTTGCAATCGCATCCTTCAGAGTACCAAGGAAGCATTTGCCACACTTTTTATCGCCTCTGTTTTTAATAAAGTCAACTGCTGCGGTAATACAGATTTTCTCTGCACGTGCCCGTTTTGCTTCATCTTCAATACTGGTAATATCCTTTACATTTGCCATACCAACAATACGGCGGATCAGCTCCAGTCCTGTTACAGCAGAAGTATCTTCAATGATGGTAGCCATATAATACTTCCTGTACAGTTCATTCTTGCACATGGTGTCTGTCACATGTTCTTCATAGTATTTTTCCATTTTCTCTTTTGTCATATTAACAACATCTACCAGAACACTCTCTACCCAATTGCAGAATTCTTCTGCACCGGCAGCATCCCCATTGGCCCATGCAAAGATCATATTCGCGATCACATTACCAATATCATATCCCATAGGTCCGTAGAAGCAGAACTCAGGGTCAAATACCTTTGTGCTTTCTTTATTAATAAATACAGAACCTGTATGTAAATCTCCATGGATCAGCGACTGTGCCCTTGTCATAAAATCCATTTTCAGTTTTGCCACTTCACAGTGAAGTTCCTGGTCATCATAAAGAGTTTCTTTTACAAACTCAGCAATAGGAGGAAATACATGATTACGTTTCAGCTCATCATTATATGGTTCTGTATACACCAGTGCTTCTGTAATATCGCATAATTCCGGATTAATAAATTTACGCTGCAGTTCTTTTTTCTCCTGATGGTCCATCACAACATCTGTAGTTCCCATCAGAACCTGTGCCATAAAAGTAGAAATCTGGTCTGCAAATTTCGGGAAAATCTTATGTTCCAACATTGCTGTACGCATAATCTCATGATCGCTGAGATCTTCCATACCACAGGCACTCATAACTGTATCATAGAAGTAAATCTCCGGTACATATCCAGGTGCAAGTTTTCCCTCAAGAACAAGAATCTCTGATTCAATTCTGTTTCTGTCCGTATCCAGCTTCATATCAGAGGAAATACGGGCTTCCACCCCTGCCTGTTTGATAATCACGCTGTGTCCTTTTCCATCTGTTACTTTAAATACATAGTTAAGATTTCCATCTCCGATTTCCTTGCATTCCATGCTGTCCACATCCCAGCTTATCTGAGGAACCTTAACTTTTGCATATTCAATTGCATCGTCCGTTTTCATAAGAAAATAAGAATCAAATTTTGACATGATCTTTTCCTCCATCATTTATCCCATTATCTGTTATAAACTATTAATCTTCTTTTACAGTGATATATGCTGCAACCAGTGCCAGGCAGAGAACTGCGCCCTTAACTGCAGGAAGTACGTAATATACAACGCCACACATTGTAAGTCCGTTTTCCAGTGTAGAAATAAGGAGAGCACCTACAACTGTTCCCAGAGCATTTGGTCTTTCAGCTCCACCTACGGAACGTCCGATAAATACTGCTGCCAGTGAGCTCATCAGATAGCTGTCACAGCTGTTGATCTGAGCTGCTGAGTTACGGGAAGTAACAACGATACCTGCAACTGCAATAAATACTGCCGCGAACATACCTGCCATAAATCTGTATTTCTTAACATTGATACCGGAAAGCTTTGCCGCTGTTTTATTTCCGCCCATAGCATATAAGTAGCGGCCATGTTTTGTTCTCTCCAGAAGTACCCAGCATACAACTACACAAAGAAGCATAATAATAATGATATATGGAGATTTTCCGATATTCATAGAAGCGGTAGTCCATCCTTTTCGGAGTGGAGAATTATCTCCGCCATGTAATGCTCCGAACCATTTCGGTGCACTCAGGCCGGCAGATACAGCACTTCCGCCTGTAAACGCAAGACCAAGTCCTGCATGTACGAACTGCAGTGCACAGGTTGCCAGCATGTCCGGAATCTTACATACCAGTATTAAGAACATTGTCAACAGATACATTACCATTGTAAACACAATAGTAAGAACAATAGCCAGCCACAAGGGAGCGCCAAACCACAGAAACAGCGCTGCAAAAACATAGGCACTGAAGGTACCCAGTGTACCAGCTGACATATCAAATCCATCCGGCGCCATAGATACAGTTGCTGCAAGAGCAAAAATTGTAACTACTGACATGGCACGGAGAATATTCATCAGGTTATTCACTGAAAAAAATGCCGTGCCCTTAATTGTTGTAAAGATAATAACTGAAACCACAAGCACAATTACCGCTGCCCAGCTCAGCAATCCTTTTCCAATCGTTTTCATCTTTGAATTCTGAACCATATTATTTTCCTCCCAATACATTGATGCCTGGTATCATTTCTGATATCAGCCTGCATATTTCTCCTCTGAACCAGTTGCATAATGCATGATCTCGTCTTCGGTAGTTTTTGCAGTTTCCAGCTCTGCCATGATCTTTCCGTCAAACATAACATACATACGGTCAGTGATTGACAGCAGCTCTGAATTTTCACATGTAGCATAGATGACACAGTTGCCTTCCTTTGCGATCTGATTGATCAGATGGAAAATTTCCTGCTTGGCACCAACGTCTACACCTTTTGTCGGTTCATCAAATATATATACATCACAGTCTGCAGCCAGCCATTTGGCAACTGCAACCTTCTGCTGATTTCCTCCTGAAAGATATGCAACCCTCTGTTTTACCGAAGGGGTCTTAATGCTAAGACTCTGCACATACTCTTTCGCCTTTTGAGCCGTCTTGCGGTCATTTACAAAAGACAGGGTGCAGAAATCTCCAAGACATGCTGCCGAAATGTTAAAGGTTACAGTTTCTGCAACAAGCACTCCCTCCTTACGCCTTTCTTCCGGCACCAGGGCAATTCGGTTCTTTACTGCATCAGACGGATTTTTGATCTTTAGTTCTTTACCATTCAGAGTAATGGTACCCCCTGATTTGCGATATACACCGAAGATTGTTTTACACAATTCTGTTTTACCTGCCCCCACCAGGCCTGCAAGTCCAACAATCTCTCCTTTTCTTACATACATGGAAACATCCTTCACACGACCTTCATGCTCATTCAGATGCTCCACAACAAAGGATTTTTCTCCAATCTCACAGATTTCTTTTGGAAAGTTTTCTTCAAAAGAACGTCCCAGCATTTTATCTACAATTTCTTTTGAAGTTGTCTGTGATGTGATAGGAGTGGTATCCACGATCTGTCCGTTTCTCATAACCGTGTAGGAGTCACAGATCTGAAGGACCTCCTGGATACGATGTGTAATAAAGATAATCGCAATGTTTTCTGTTTCTCTCAAATGTCTTACAACACGGAACAGTTCCTCTGTTTCCGTATCTGATAATGGTGCTGTAGGCTCATCCAGGATCAGGAAATTACATGAATTCTGAACCGCACGTGCTATCAGGACCATCTGCTTTTGCGCCAGCGTTAATGTGCCGCACCATCTACGCACATCAATGTCAATATTAAGGCGGGCCAAAGCCTCTTTTGCATCTTTTCTTATTTTTCCGTAGTTGACAAACTGTTTATGTCCCATGTTCATGACCATATCATTAAACATTACATTCTCAGCAACTGATAATGTGGGAACCAACGCCATATCAACTTCCTGATATACAATCTGGATGCCAAGTTTCTTTGCGGCAGCCGGATTTCTCAATTCCACCACATTTCCATTATATAAAACATCTCCTGTGTAATCAGGATTTGAACCTGCCAGAACTTTCATCAATGTTGATTTTCCAGCTCCATTTGCTCCCATAACCGCGTGGATCATACCTGTATGAATCTCAAAATCAACATTTGACAGCGCTTTTACACCAGGAAATTCTATGGAAACATTTCGTGTTCCAAGTGTGATTTTATCCATATATTCCCTCTTTTCCGTAATTCTTTTCCGTCGCAGATAATCCAGTACGGAAAAAGTGGCGCCGGAGCCTTGAACCCCGACGCCTCACTTTACTTAGATATTTTCACTAATAAGTACCGCCTTGCAAAAGGATCAGTGTCCAAGCGCTTCTACCATCCAATCGCAGGTAGGCATCCAAGAAGTATCGGAATAATCTTCTCCAGCAACTTCTGCCAGGTTTTCAATATTTATGCCGTCCTTAGAAGTAACCATTTCCTGGGTAACAATAACTGAAGGAATTTCCATCCAAGCTCCCGGATCTGCATAATAGCAGGAAGCCGCTTCAATATCCTCATACTGATCTGCCATTTCAAGTGCTAATACACGGCATGCAAATTCTCCATTGGATGTCCAGTTTGTAGTAGCGCAGGCTTTCCAGTTTTTACCTTCCTGCATGAACTGAATATCTTCATTACAGATATCTACGGATACCATTGGGATATCGGAATCAGCTTCACGAAGAGCCTGGTATACACCCTGTGCATATGCATCATAGCAACACCAGATACCATCAATATCGCCTTCGCCATATTTCTGTAAAGTAGCAGCAGTTACATCACGCATAGATGAAGTAGCATTCTGATCATCAATCGGTGCGATTCTCTCAACTGTTTTAATCTTTCCATCTGTTTCAAATGGTTCATAACCTACCTGACGACGGTCAAATGGGCTGTTATATCCGGCACCCTGCTGAACCTGAAGAATATTTACAGGCTCGCCTGCCTCTGTTTTGTCAGGATACATATCAAGGATAGCCTGAACCAGAGATTCTGCAAATCCTGCATCCTGCTGGAAGAACTGTGTAACACCATCAATCTTGGCTGTCTCACCATTTGCATCTTTAAATGGTGTATCGAATGTAACGATCTTCAGATCCGGATACTGTTCCAGGATTCCTGACAGGAAATCATATGCGTATTCCTGACCACCATGGGAAACCATCAATCCATCATAACCACCCTGCGCGCACTGTTCAATTGTACTCTTCCATGTATCCGCATTATCATTGCAGAAGAAAGTGCTTGCTTCCATTCCAAGCTTCTCTGCTGTTGCGGTAAATGAATCCGACCACATCTGGAAGATTGTTGCAGATGACATATACATAATGTATGCAATCTTTTTACCTTTTAACGGTGACTCTGTGGTGCTTTCTGTTGCTGTGTCAGCCGCTGCATCATCTGCTGCATATACCGGAACTGCTGCAGCCACCATTGTTGCTGCAAGTAACGCTGCGATTATTTTTTTCTTCATGGATATTCCTCCTTTTTTGGATAATTTGACGAAGCGTTTTTGTTTTTGTGAGTTTATATTAACACATATAAACAATTTTGTAAACCTGATAATGTGTCATTTTGTTCGTTTTTTTGTTTTTCAGTACATTTTGACAATTGTATCAACCATATTTTGAACAATTTTCATGTTTCAATTCTGCTTTTTATGTAAAAGAATTACAAAATCCTATTTAGCTTGTGCATAAGTACTAATAGTAATTGGCAATTTTGACTAATAACTTTTTGAATTGTTAAGTTTTTTTCAATCTTTTTGCCACAAAAAACAGCAGTTATCTGCACAGATAACTGCTGTTTTGGTATGAATGTTGTTTTTTGCCCGTTTTTGTTGTATCAAAGACATCCTTTTTGTAATATTGTGCAGGCATAAAATGCAGTTTCCGTTGTTGCGATCACAGCATATGCCTCTTTTGCTTCTTTGTAAAAATCTTTTCTTGAAATCATCCCACAGGCTTCTTCACCTCTTGGATCATATTTTGCCACAATTTGTTTAAATTCATCCCAAACCGGACATTCAAGCTCAGCATGACGAGGCTCTTTATCCATAATCAACACTGGCTTGTCCACAAAATCATCCAATGGCATCAACGTAAGAATGGCATCCATAAGATCTGTGGCTTTTAATCCATCGCAACGTACCAGTATACTGTTTTTTGCCATAGATGCTGCTGCAAAATTAGCATCTCCTATGACCAGTTTGTCTCCATGTCCCATTTCAGCCAGAACCTTCAAAAGCTCAGGTGAGAGAATTGGCGGTATGTACCTTAACATAAATTCACGTCCTCCTTTTTTTGTTTCATAGGACTATTTTACGTCTCTCTCTATTTTCAGTCAATTGCCAGTATTGCCGATTTTTTATTTCTCTTTTTTGGTATTTTGCTATTTTTGATTGACAGCCTCCAGAAACTGTTGTCCATATTTCGCATATTTATGTTCCCCTACCCCGGAAACACTCAGCATTTCTTCTTTATTTTGAGGTTTGATCATGCACATATGTACCAGTGTTTTATCTGAAAAAACAATATAAGGAGGCACTTTTTCTTTTCTTGCAATTTCCATACGAAGCTGACGCAGTTTTTGAAAAAGAGGTTCATCCCCCTCCTGCAAAATGCCTGAAGCTTTAGATTTATTGTTTTCTTTGGATTCCTTTTTCTTAATTTTTTTCGGCTCTTCCTTTGCCATTTTCATAGTCAGAATATATGTTTCATTCAAAAGCAATTCCGAACGGTCTGTAAGCTTCACCAATGTATATTCATCATTGGAAAGCCTGATGTATTCTTTTTCCAGAAGGAAATTAAAAATCTGTCTCAGCCTGTATATGGGGATTTCTCTGCATTTTCCATAACAACTATTCTCCTCCATATGATACTGGCGGATTTTAGCTGTGTTAGCACCGCGCAATGTATCCAGGATCACATTCACACCATACCGCTGTCTGCACTCATCCACGCATCTGACAATACTGCATGCTTCTGCAGACACATCTACTTCTTCAAATTCCATAAGACAGTTCTGGCAATTTCCGCAGTAATTAGAACCATACTCTCCAAAGTATCTTAGAATATATTCTCTGAGACATTCATGGGTAAAACAGTAAAATGTCATTTTTTTCAGACGTTCCTCATCCCGCTCCTGCACAATAGCTCTGGTTACAGGATCCAGTTCCTGATTTTCCTGATTATTTTCAATAAAAAAGCGATTGGTGATCACGTCCTGCCCACTGTAAAGCAATATGCATCTGGCTGGTTCTCCATCACGCCCTGCACGTCCTGCCTCCTGATAATAGCTTTCCATATTTTTAGGCATATTATAATGAAGCACATACCGGACATCAGACTTATCAATTCCCATTCCAAATGCATTGGTGGCAACCATGATCTGGCAGCGGTCATAAATAAAATCATCCTGATTATTCCGTCTTTCTTCATCAGAAAGCCCTGCATGATATCTGGTTGCAGAATATCCCTCCTGAATCAGCTTCTGGCATACTTCTTCCACAAGCTTCCTGGAAATACAGTATATGATTCCACTTTCTGTCCTGTGTTCTGATACATAATCCCTTATAAATCCATATTTATCCCTGGGTGTTTGCACAGAAAAAAACAAGTTCTGCCTGTCAAATCCCGTAGTGGTCACAAAAGGCTCCTGAAGCTGAAGGATATCAATAATATCCTCTTTAACCTCCTGTGTGGCAGTAGCTGTAAAGGCACTTACAACCGGACGGTTGGGAAGCCTTTCTATAAATTCCACGATCTTCAGATAGCTGGGGCGGAAATCCTGCCCCCATTGAGACACACAGTGAGCTTCATCCACTGCAATCATGGAAATCTTTACATGAAGGGCAAAATCTAGAAATTCTTCATTAAGCAATCTCTCCGGAGCTACATAGATAATAGGGTATCTTCCTGCTTTCGCAAGCCTGAGCACTGTATAATACTGCATTTCACTCAATGAACTGTTAAGAAATGCAGCCAGTATTCCAGCCTGATTTAAGGCACTTACCTGATCTTTCATAAGAGAAATCAAAGGAGAAATCACCAAAGTGATTCCTCCCATCATTAGTGCCGGAATTTGATAACACAGCGATTTCCCTGCCCCTGTAGGCATAATACCCACAACATCCCTTCCGGAAAGAATGGTATTAATCACCTCTTCCTGTCCTTCTCTGAATGTATCATATCCAAAATATTTTTTCAGTATTTGATTTTTTGTCAAAATTTTCAAATCCTTTCCAGGCAGTAACTGCAGGATAATTGCAGCCACACAAGTTTCTCACAAGTTCTACATTATGTCCCTCAAAACAGTCAGTCCATATTCTGCCAGACTGTGATCTTCTTCTGAGGTACCACCGCTGATTCCCAGGCCACCTATGATGGTATTACCACATTTTAACGGCACTCCACCTCCAAATATTGCAATCTTTCCGCTTTCAAGTTTATCCACTCCATAAAATGTACCACCCGGCCCGGCAAGCTCACCCAGTTCTCTGGTAGACATTTTTACGGCTACTGAGGTATATGCTTTCTTTACAGCTACATCATAACTTACCAGATAAGCACCATCCATTACATGAACTGCAATTGGATTTCCCTCAGGTCCACAGATTGCGATCACAGAATTCATTCCCCGCCGTATGGATTCCTCTTCAATTTTTTCAATCAGCGCCTTGGCTTTTTTGAGAGTTATCCTGGACTGTATTCCCATCTGTGCCAGTACTTCACGGACAACTTTTTCATCAATCCCATTACTTATCTCAGATACCGTATTCTGTGTTTTCACTTTCTGCCTTTCCACATCTTGTTTTTCTGTATTTTGCTTTTCCACATTTTGATTCTCTGTCCATCCTGGGGCATCAGATAACTCCACATATTTTGCAAGAAGGAATAAATAGTCCGATAATCTGTTCAGATATTTCTTGCTTTCCGTATCTGCTCCAAATTTTACAGCGACCTGTACCAGACATCGTTCCGTTCTTCTGGCTACTGCCCGGGTTACATTTATTTCTGCTGCAGTCCTGTTCTGCCCGGATACTTTTTTTCCTGCCTGCTGTCCACATAATTCTTCCAGTCTGTCCGTCTCTTTCTCAAGATTGTCAACAATCTCCTCATTGACTTTAAAATCTCTGCTGTATGGGTCCTCTACTCCCGCTGCGATCAGATCCAGATTATCCTGTATACTACTCAGCATTTTTACCGTTTCTTCCCATTTCAGCATACACTTTACCAGCCCGATATGACTGTTCAGCTCGTCAATTGCTCCTACAAGCTGGATACGGTCATCCGACTTGGAGACGTTTTTGGTACGGGTCATATCTGTAATTCCCTTATCCCCCCGTTTTGTATATACACTCATATTCTTTCATCTCCTGTGATGTATCAAAGGTTCCCGGTTAACTAAGTTTCTGATTTCAGCGGCAATAAATTACCTTTTTTCAAGAACCCGGCACAACGGCCGGGTCCGAAAGGCTTTCAACGAGCCTCCAAATTCGGTCAGAATGACCATAATTTTTTATAAATCCTGATGATATCTTCTTTGGCTGGTACTCTGGGGTTATTGACTGTGCAGGCATCTGCCAGTGCAGCATCTGCCATCTTATCAATCGCTCCAAAATACTCCTCCTGGGTGATCGTACCCAGTTCACGGATTGTCAGCGGAATATTCATCTCTTTCTGCATAAACTGAATCCAGTTTACCAGAGAGCGCACTGTCATAACCTTATTATAGTTACTGAGTCCAAGGATATGGGCTACATTTGCATATCTCTTCACTGCCGGAAGATATTCTTTCTGGCTTTTACTATGTTTATTAATATCAGAGTTAAATTCAACAATATGGGGAAGAAGCATAGCATTCGCTCTTCCGTGAGGAATATGGAACATAGCTCCCAGCTGGTGTGCCATACTGTGAGTAATTCCAAGTCCTGCTGTATTAAAAGACAATCCAGCCAGGCAGGATGCTACATGCATTTTTTTACGGGCATGCATATCACTTCCGTCAAGATAGGCACGTAACAGGAATACTCCGCAAATCTCGATTGCTTTCTCTGCAAGGGCTGAAGAAAATTCGTTATGTGCTGTGCTGACATAGGATTCCAGCGCATGGGTAAATACATCCATACCTGTATCAGCCGTAATAGCCGGCGGCACACTTTTTACAAGCTCAGCATCCAGAATCGCCTCATCTGCAGTCAGACTGTCAGCAATCAACGGATATTTTACATGTGCCTCTGTATCGTTTACAACCGCAAAGGATGTAACCTCTGATCCGGTACCGCTGGTAGTAGGAACAGCAATCAGGCCTACTTTTCCGTAATTATTGATCTTCAGGGCAAACTCACGGATTGCTTTGGAAGAATCAATGGCAGAACCGCCTCCAACTGCAACAACTGCCTCCGGCTGATACTGAAGAAACTTCTTTACGCCTTCTGCAATCTTATTCAGCGGTGCATCCGGCACCACATCACAAAAAATATCATATTCAATTCCTGCACTGTTTAACGGTGCAGTAATAAGATCCACCATTCCGCTTTGTACTACGAACGGATCGGTAATGATCAAAACCCTTTTGTATGGGATTTCTTTCAGTCTGTCCAGGGCATTATCGCCAAAATGGATGGCTGTTTTCATTTCGAACGTACTGAAGTTATTCATTTATAATGCTCCTTTTCTGTTACTGTCCACTTGGTACACAGTAACCCTTTCTCTGGTTTCAGACAGGATATCTGCACTCTATACCCAGTTTTTCAAAGTATATCCTCCACCTGTCCTCAGGTCTTTTATCAGTTACAACCATATCCACTTCTTTCATACTTCCCGCAACTGAAAAAGCTTTTTGGTCAAATTTCGTACTGTCTATAACCAAAATTTTCTTGCGTCCTGATTTCATCATAGCTCTTTTGGTTGAGCCAAATGCCTCCTGTGATTCCATGATTCCCCATTCCTGATCCAAAGCTTTACAGGAAATGATAACCTTATCTACATAATAAGACCGGATAGATTCATCGGTTTTAGAGCCAAGGAAGGCCAGATAGCCTTCCTTCATAACTCCGCCTGTTGAAATAATATTCCATCCGGATACATCTGCCAGCTCCAGCAGAATCTCCAGAGAATTGGTAATCACAGTAAGTCTTTCTTTTCCTTTCAAAGCCTTTGCCACAAAAACTGCCGTGGTACTGGCATCCAGAAAAATATGATCTCCGTCATTTACAAGGGAAGCTGCAATTTCCGCCATTTTCTGCTTTCCCGAAACATTCTGGTTTTTACGGACATTAAAAGGTAAATCAATGCTTATATCCTCATTTATCACCGCTCCACCGTAACTTTTTATGGCAAGGCCCTCTTTTTCAAGCTTGTCCAGATCACGGCGAATGGTTTCTTCAGAGACATTATAAAGCTGGCTGAGTTCACTGACTACAACCCGCTTCTCTGCCTGTAGTTTATCGAGAATCAGTTTCCGTCTCTCCAATGCAAGCATACTCGTTGCCCCCTTTACTGAGGAAATTCTCAAACGTTCAATCTAAGATTTTACAAAATACTGTCAATCATTCGTCTGTCAGGATGTGCGATCACGGAAGAATCCAGATACATTCCCTTGGAAGATACCAGTTGCTTTGCTCTCTCAATAGAAGCCTCTACAGCTGAAACCTCACCAGTGATCATCATATATGATTTTCCACACATACCTTTTGCAATACGAAGTTCGATCAGATCAACGATCGCTGTTTTCGCTGCCTGATCTGCAGCCTCAATGATAGAAGCCGCATCATAAGTTTCCAAAATTCCCAGTGCACTGATCTCATCCACCTGTGTGGTTCCATAAATAGCCGGGAAAATAGATTCATGAGGATTACCCAGTACGAAACTGTCAATACACTTATCCTCATATGTAGTAACTGCTGCATCAACAGCTGCTTTTACCGCACTTAAGTCACCGGTAATAATTGCAATATATTTACCAGGACATACGGTCTGAGCCTCGATGATCTCTACCTCAGATGTTTTTACCATAGCATCTGCTGCGGTAACGCCGGTAGCTGTAGTTTTAAATTCAATCATTCCGATTGCTTTACTCATTTTGTGCACGTCCTTTCTAATTTACTGCAATTATGATATAACGGTCTGTCACTTCTGTCACTTTTCCATTGACAGAAGCATGGATTCCTACGCTTAAGCCCTGTGCAGGCTGAGCGATCATCTGTCCCCTTGTTACCATATCGCCTGCCTTTACCATTGCCTGAGCAGGTGCTCCGATATGCTGGCTCAGAAGAATTTTTACTTTCTTAACCTGTACCAGTTCTTCGTGGAGAGGTGCATCCTTGTCATATTTTGTAAGACCGAGACGTGCCATAAGACGTTCTTCAGGAACTTTACGATATTCTCTTGATTCCTGAACCGGTTTTGGCTGTACGCCCTGAGGCGGTCTGATGCCGGCTTTTCTAAGTCCGCCCTTCATATCAGCCAGAAGGCTTCTCGGTGCCAGACTCTGAGGACAGGAATACATCTCACATACACCGCAGGAACTGCAGAAGGATGCATCAATATATGGATTCAAATCCCTGAAATCCTGATTTGCTGCTGCGCGCATAAATTTTGCAGGATCAATGGGATGTCCCAGATTATGTCTCGGACATAAATCAGTACATGTATTACACTGGCAGCAGATAGATGCTGCACGTTTTAAATCTATGGAAGAAGTCCGCTGCTTCTTCGCTACGATAAGATGGTCTTTTGGCAGTACCAAAATCGCATTTGTTGTCTTAGTCACCGGATCAGAACCATTTCCGATACGTCCCATCATCGGGCCGCCGACAAAATAGACCGGATCTTTTACTGTTGTGTTTCCAGCCTGGGCAACAACTTCCTCCAGTGTACATCCCAGAGGAACTCTCACTGTGACCGGATCACTTACCTCAGCAACAACAGATACATATTTATCAGTTACCGGCTGCTTCTCCTCAACCGCACGATATACGTTATAAACAGTTTCTACATTGAATACGGCTACTCCCTGCTCAATAGGCAGTCCGCCCGGCCGTACCACTCGTCCTGTAGCTTCATAAATAAGTACAACTTCGTCACCCATAGGATATACTTCGTCCAGAAGATGAAGTCTCATTCCCGGGAACTCCTCAATGTGCTGGTTCAGCGCATTAATTGTCTGTACATAAGATTTTTTAATTCCAATGATTGCTTCAGAAGCCCCTACCGTTTCCTGGATCATATGGAATGTTTTCATAATTTCATATGCATGTTTTTCCAATAACTGTCTGTGTAATTTCAGTAATGGTTCACACTCTGCACAGTTCATAAGAATGGTATTTGCCTTATCTGTGAGCTTCATATAGGTAGGAAATCCCGCTCCACCGGCACCTACTACACCATTCTGCTGTATAATATCCTGTAATTCTTTGATTTCCATGGCGTTACTCCAATCCCGCACCGTCATCAATGATTCCGACTATAGCCGCATCTACCGGTGCTGTTTCTACGCCGCAGCCAATTCTTGCTGCGCTACCCTGTGCCACCAATACATATTCTCCCACTCCTGCTCCGATCATATCGATCGCAACAAGCTGGCTGAGGTCACCCTTCATATGATGCACAGGCTCGATGATCATAAACTTATTTCCTATTAATTTTTCACATTTACGGGTGGAAACAACACTCCCAACCACTTTGCCTACTATCATATGAGCCTCCGAATTATTATTGTTATGTCAACTCATTCACCGATAACCGTATAGCTGTCCCTCAGCATATACGGTTATCAAATGAATAAATATATTATTTAATGATCGTTACTGTATTGCCTGTGGCAATTTTTGCTGCATTTGCTTCATCTGTGTCAATATGCATTTCCAGAGTAAAGCTGTCATCCACACGGATCTTAACCTGATTAAAGATAGTTCCTCTTTCATTATCAGCTTTCACGGATACGATATCTCCATCCTTTACACCAGCAGCCTGAGCATCCTTCGGAGACATATGAATGTGACGCATAGCCACAATACAGCCTTCCTTCAGATAAATAGCACCCTTAGGTCCTACGATAGCAATCGGAGCACTTCCGGCAATATCACCTGATTCACGAACCGGTACATTCATTCCCAGTTTGATTGCATCCGTAGCAGATACCTCAACCTGTGAAGCCTTACGTACAGGTCCAAGGATTCTCACATTCTCAATAGCACGAAGCTTCAACCCTACAATAGTAACAGTCTCATTAGATGCAAACTGTCCACCCATAAGTGCTTTCTTCTTTGTAAGCTGATATCCAGGTCCGAATAATGCTTCTACATGCTCCTGTGTCAAGTGAATATGTCTTGCGGAAACTCCAATAGGAACAACAAAGCCATTTCCCGTTTCTTTATTCTGGTCAATTGCCTGAAGTTCCAATCTGGTAATCATTTCAATATTATTTGTTTCCAAGAATACACCTGCTTTCCGTCAGAACTGACTTTAAATTATTTTAATACAGGCAGGATTTTCTCTACATCTGTGTGTGGTCTTGGGATTACATGTGTAGCTACTAATTCGCCAAGTCTGGATGCTGCTGCACTTCCGCTCTCTACTGCAGATTTAACTGCTCCTACGTCTCCACGAACCATAACTGTTACAAGTCCGGATCCGATTTTCTCTGTTCCTACTAATGCAACATTAGCTGCTTTACACATCTGGTCAGCTGCCTCGATTGCTGCTGTAAGTCCTCTGGTTTCAACCATTCCTAATGCTTCCTGTGTCATGATTTTTTCCTCCTTATGAAATACTGTTCCACGAATTTCTTCTTTTACTGTTTCTTTTTTTATTGCCGTTTTCTTCGATGTTTCTGTAGTTTTTGCCGCCGTTCCAGCTGCTGCAGCTTTTGTTTCATTTGACGTTTCTTTCTTCACAGCAGTTTTTGCTTTTGAAGCTGTACTCCTTGTTCTTCTGGGAGCAGCAGCCTTTCCGGGAGCTTTATTCTCTGCTTCAGGTTTCTTTTCTTCAGCCATCATTCATCCCCCTGTTTCGCCTGGTTCTTCCAGCGGCTTGCACTTAATTCCACAATCTTGACAATCTCTTCATGTGGTCGGGCAATCACTGCATAACTTACCGGTTTCTTAATCGCGCCTGCCACAGCAGCCTCTACAGCTTCTGTTACGGCAGACACATCGCCTTCAATTATAATGGTAACCAGTCGTCCGCCCAGCTTACGTTCCCATGACGCCAGCTCAACGTCTGCAGTTTTACACATGATATCAAGAGCGTCAATCGCTGCTACAACACCAGTGATTTCTATAAAACCATATGATTTACTCATGAGCGAACTCCTTTTAGATCACTGCACAATGTGATATGTACAGTACTCTATAATTTATACTACCGTGACTGGTCAGATGCTTGGAAGGATTTTCTCTACATCATTGTGAGGTCTCGGAATTACATGTGTAGCTACTAATTCGCCAAGTCTGGATGCTGCTGCGCTTCCGCTTTCTACTGCTGCCTTAACAGCTCCTACATCTCCGCGAACCATAACTGTTACAAGTCCGG
>OLOY01000412.1_pt1 | contig 32855 bp, 33 predicted proteins | sample 1672771 | NCBI WGS metagenome assembly OLOY01 (sample SAMEA3136722, study PRJEB25190) | human gut metagenome
TCTGGTGTTTAACCGTATTGTATCTCTGAAGAGCTCATTCAAACTGCCGAAAGCCTGATAAGGAATGTGCTTCATAGTAACAAATCAAAGTTGAAATAATTATTATATAAATAAAACGGATCAATCTGAATGGTATCAGACGGATCCGTTTTTTATGTGCTATGTTATTCTGCGTCAGTATCTGCTTTAACGTCAGCTTTAATATCTGTATCTGTTTCAGCATCCTGAATGGTGTCAGCTTCTACATCATCAGAGCTTTCGGTCTCTTCGTCGGTTTCAGTGATGTCCCCCTGCTCTAAATCAGCGTCCCAGGATTCAAAATCTTCAGCACTTTCCTGCAGAACTTCCTTTTCCTCTTCTTCATCGGAGTCAAAGGCGATATCAAATGCATCGTCAAAATCCTCTGTGAAATCCTCATCTTTTGTATGAGGATGTTTTTTTGTGATCACTGCTGCCACCGCACCGGCTGCTGCCGCGGTCAGGGCACCTACTGCTACAAATCCCCAATATTTATTAAGCTTTGCCATAATAATACTCCTTTCTGATATTGGTCATTTCGCATATGAATAAAGATATTTTAATACATTTCTGCCAAAAAGAAAAGGGGTAAGTTTTGGCTTGTTCACGATCCGACAAAAAGCAATAAAAACCGGTTGCGTCAGAGAAAGATACAAGGTATACTATGACAGGAAAGAAGAGGGTACATTATGAGAAAAATTATTTTGGCATCTGCTTCCCCAAGAAGACGGGAGCTGTTGACTCAGGCAGGAGTGACCTTTTCGATCATACCTGCCCATGGGGAGGAGAAACGGACTTCGGATGAGCCAGGAGAGGCAGTACAGAAGCTGGCTTTTGATAAGGCAGTTTCCGTGGCAGAGGAGCTTGGGGAATGCGAGGAAAAGACACTGGTGATCGGTTCAGACACAGTTGTGGTTTTTCAAAACAGCATTCTGGGCAAGCCGGCAGATGAGGAGGATGCAGTTCATACTTTGCAAAGGCTTCAGGACAATACACATCAGGTATATACGGGAGTGGCAGTTCTGGAGAAAAAGCAGGGACAATGGATAGAACATACCTTTTATGAGAAAACAGATGTGAAATTTTATCCGGTGTCTGAGAATGAAATCAGGGCTTATGTATCTACCGGAGAACCCATGGATAAAGCCGGAAGTTACGGAATCCAGGGCAGATGGGGGATTTATGTAAAGGGAATCTGCGGTGACTATAATAATGTGGTGGGACTGCCGGTGGCAAGGCTTTTCCATGAAATGAAGAAGCTGGGAATTTCCCTTGTTGACTAAAATGCAGACAAAATAAAGAGGATGATACAAAATGATAAAAGCAGGTATATTTGATCTGGACGGAACTCTGGCATATACACTGGATTCCATGGCATATATTGCAAATGAGGTAATGGAGAAGCTGGGACTTCGCCCTCTACCTCTGGATAATTTCCGCTATTACTGCGGAGAGGGTGCGGATATGCTGGTGCGCAGGGCGTTGAAGGATGCGGGAGATCCGGAACTGGTTCATTATGAAGAAGCACGGAAGATGTACAGAGAGAGGTTTGACGAAGACCCGCTGTATAAGGTGACCCGGTATGAGGGAATGCAGTCAACGGTAGAGAAACTGAGAAAAAAAGGAATGAAGCTGGCTGTATGCTCCAATAAACCCCATCCTGCAGCACTGAAGGTAATGGATTATCTTTATCCGGGAATTTTTGACCTGGTGATTGGACAACAGGAAGGAATCCGCCGTAAACCTGCACCGGATGCACCGCTTCTGGCAGCAAAGAAGCTTGGGGTAAAACCGGAAGAGTGTATGTATATCGGAGATACCGGTACAGACATGCAGACCGGTAAAGCTGCAGGAATGTTTACCGTAGGTGTATTATGGGGCTTCCGTGACCTGGAGGAGCTTAATGCTAACGGAGCTGATCTGGTGGCAGAGAAACCGACAGATTTATTAAAGATATGTGAGGAATACAAAAATGATTAAACTGATCGCCAGTGATCTGGACGGAACCTTACTTTTAAACAAAGCCCAGACCCTGCCTGATGATCTGTTTCCTTTGATCAGGGAACTGAATGAACTGGGAATCCGGTTTGTGGCAGCCAGTGGACGCCAGTATCCGAATATGAAGAGATTGTTTGCACCGGTTGCTTCAGATATTTCTTTTATCTGTGAGAATGGTGCGCTGGCAGTGGAAAAGGGGCAGGTTCTTTATCAGGATCGATTTGATAAAGAACTGGCAAATGAGATTCTTACTGCAATTATAGAAAAAAAAGACGCAGAATTTACCTGTTCTGCCAAGGATTATCATTATCTTATGCCAAAGACAGAAAGCTTTCGCCATTATATGGTGGATCTGGTGAAAAATGAGTGCAGGATCATAAACAGCCTGGATGAAATCACAGAGCCCATTATGAAGCTGGCGGTATATGAATCTGCCGGTCTGACAGATGAATATGTACGTTACTGGACTGGACGGTTTGGACAAAGATGTACAGTAGTGACATCAGGCAATGACTGGGTAGATTTTATTCCTTTTGGTACGAACAAGGCAAAGGGAATCCGGGAGTTCCAGGAAAAATATGGGATTTCCCCGGAGGAGTGCATTGCATTCGGAGACGAATATAATGATATAGAGATGCTTAAGGCAGTGAAATATGGATTTGCCATGGCACATTCCAAGGAGAAGGTGCGGGAATCGGCGGCATTCACTGCAGACCGGGTACAGGATATTCTGGAAAAGGTAATCAGGGCGAAAGGAAATATGGAGGAGGTAATTTAAAATGTACACAGAAGAATGCATCAACACATTTCTGGAAAAGCAGGGACAGCTTTTTCCGCAGCCGGTGGCGGAGTCTTTTGAGGAAGCAGAGGCTTTTCTGGAGGACTGCATGGCTGCAGTGGTAGATTCTATTGACGAAGTGAGGGAATATCTGGATGACATGGGAGCTGATGTAGAAGGCATGTCAGACGGAGAATTGGAAGAGGCCAGTGAGGTATTTGCACTTCCTGACGGAAAATATCTTATTGTGGAAGGCTGAATAGAAATTTGATATAGAATAAATAAAAAGAGGAAGAAGCTATTTCAAAGAGCAGTTCTGCAAAATAGAACTATGCAGATTGAAACAGCTTCTTTCATTTATGCACAGAAGAAATATGAAATATGCGAATTACATTTGGAAAAACCATAGTGTTATAATAACACTGTATAAAGAACTGCCGGTCAAAAATAAAACGGCAGTTATAAAAAGATATATAAATGATAAAGAAAAGGAGGATGGCACATGAGGAAAAAAAGAATTCTTGCAGTGCTGATGGCTGTGCTGATGATCGTTACCCTTCTTCCATCCATGGCTTTTGCAGCGGAAGCAGGAGAGCTTGGAGGCAAGCTGAAGGTAAAGGGACTGCCGGCAGTGGGAACAGTACTGAGTGCAGATTATTCCAAGGTGACTCCCGAGGGAGTGACAGATGATGATGTTATCTTTTCCTGGTCCAGACAGACCGGTGAGAAGGAGCTTACCCAGGTAGGTACAGAAAAAACTTACACAGTGACTCAGGAGGATCTGGGTTATGTGCTGGTACTGGATATCACACCGGCAGAGAAGTCAGGATTTACCGGGAAACTCCAGGCCAAGACTCGGGAGGTGACAGCTACTCAGGAGGAAGCCCAGGCTGCTGCTGATAAGAAAGCTCAGGAGGAGCAGGATACAGAAGCCCAGCTGGAAGGCTCAGAAGAGGATGCAGAGTCGGAAGATGCTGAAAATGTCCAGCAGACAGAGGATGACAGTACAGAGGAAGATGATACACAGAATCCGGAACAGACAGAGGAAATGCAAATCTATACCCAGTCTGAGCTTCAGCCTGACGGTACAGAGAAAACTACAGATAAAACAGAGGATGTTCAGGAGACAGAAGCGCCGGAGAATGCAGAGAACACGGATGATGTGGAAAATGCACAGCAGGAGTTGTCCTATGAAGCAGTAGCTTCTGTAGAAGGTCAGGAAAATCCGGTGTGTGATTTTGGAACTATCCGGACAGAAGCCGGAGATAATGAATCCCAGACAATGTTTGTAGATATTAAAAATACCGGAACAGGTGCTCTGAATTTCAAAGCAATCAGCCCAGAGCATTTTATGGTAGCGGACATAGAGGAGCCTCTGGCAGCGGGAGAGTCTGTCAGCGTATGGATTCAGCCAAGGAAGGAACTGGAGGAAGGTACTTATGATGACACCATTACCTATGAGACGGAAGAGGGAGCTGAGGTTTCCTTCGAGGTGAAGGCTGTAGTGGAAGCGGAAGAAGAGCCTGTTCTTGAACCTGATGATTCTGAAACTCCGGATGATTCTGAGAATCCGGAAACTCCGGACAATACGGAGGAACCAAGTGCAGAGCTTGGAAAGCTATCTATATCCACAGATCCGGCAGTACTTTCCTTTGCTGATCTGACAGAAGGCTATACACAGATCAGTGAGAGCCAGACAGTTACTGTGACGAATACAGGAGATGAGACAGTTACAGTAAAGCTTCCGGAGTCTGAGCATTTTGATATTACGCCGATGGATACACAGGCTGTATATACACTGGAGAAGGGGGCATCCTGTAGCTTTCATGTTCAGCCAAAAGCAGGATTAGCCCAGGGTGATTACAGTGATACACTTGTTTTTGGAATTGAAGAGGATGAGGCTACTGTGGCACAGGCAGAGGCCGGAGTCAGTGTAAAAGCAGAGGAGAAGCCGCAGGTTTCCCTGAAAGCAGATCCTTCCGAGATTATTTATGACCCGATGGAGGAGGGATACAATACTCCGGATTATGTGTATCGGATCACACTTACTAACACTGGAAATACAGCAGTGGATCTGACTCAGCCGCAGGCTCAGTATTTTGAAATTGGAGAGCTGTCTGCAACACAACTGGATCCCGGAGCAGAAGCAACCTTTACTGCAGTGCCCAAAACCGGTATGACAGCAGGCGAGTACAGTGAATCTATTCAGGTTACAGCCACAAATACAGACAGCCAGATTTCTGCAGTGGCCGAGATCAGTGCTTCGTTCAGTGTGACAAAACCAGCATGCAGAATTACCGGAATCCAGAATCCTTCTCACGTGAAGGGAGTAAAGAATGGTTCAGAGAAATCTGCTAAGGCATTGGGACTTCCTTCAAAAGTAGTTATTAATACTACAGAGGGGGAAATGAAGGCGAAGGTAAAATGGAATGTAAAGGAATGTACGTATGATCCATCTGTAAAGCAGGAGCAGACCTTCAAAGTAAATGGAACTGTAGTGCTTCCTGATGGAGTTGAAAATCCGGATCAGATCAGCCTGATCACAGCTGTAAAGGTAACTGTAAAAGCCGGACGTACTGCTCAGATTGCAGATCCGGCAAATAATAAGATCACAGGAATCAGTGCTGACGGATATACCACTCAGTCCAAGATTACATTTACAGCGGTAGGTGCAGGAATGGACAATGAAAGCCCGGGAAAGGGAGATGTGCGTTATGTTCCGGATCGCTGGACGGTGATCAATACAAACAGCTGGAGCCAGGCTCCGTACACGGCTGCTTTTGGAATTACCAAAGAGGGCACATATAATCTGACTGTTGTATTTAATGCTCAGCAGTATGATGGCAAAAGCTGGAAAAATACGGGAAAACAGGATACAAAGCAGGTAAGCTTTACGATTTCACAGCCAAAGGTTGTAATTACAGCTACTCCTACTCCTGTGCAGCAGAATCCGGCTGCGAATCAGAAGAAGGCAGTGCAGACCGGAGATACCACCAATATCATGCCGTTTGTACTGATTCTTGCCATTGCAGCAGGTGCTATTGCGGGAGTTGTAGTTTACAAGAAAAAGAAAAAATAAATAGTTATGACAGTTAAATGTTAATGAATTATTAGCACTCATTTTAAATGAGTGCTAATTTTTGCTTGACTTTTAGTTCATAAGGTATTACTATATCTTTCAGAGTTACAGAAAATCTGAAAGATATAAAAGGAGTGTGGACAGCATGGCTGTAAAACATGGAAGTTTATCAATTAACAGCGAAAATATTTTCCCGATCATTAAAAAGTGGCTGTATTCAGACCATGATATTTTTGTAAGAGAGCTGGTATCCAATGGATGTGATGCCATTACCAAGTTGAAAAAGCTGGAGGTAATGGGCGAATATACATTCCCAGAAGGATATAAGCCGGAGATTCAGGTAATCGTAGATCCAGATGGAAAAACTCTGAAATTTATTGATAATGGTATCGGTATGACTGCGGATGAGGTAGAGAATTATATTACTCAGATCGCTTTTTCCGGTGCGACTCAGTTCCTGGAGAAATACAAGGATAAGACAACAGATGACCAGATGATCGGTCACTTTGGACTGGGATTCTATTCTGCATTTATGGTGGCAGATGAAGTACATATTGACACCCTTTCCTATACAGAGGGAGCGGTACCTGTGCACTGGTCCTGCGATGGCGGTACAGAGTATGATATCCAGGAAGGCAACAAGACAACTGTTGGAACAGAGATCACACTTTTCCTTAATGAAGACTGCCTGGAATTTGCCAACGAATACCGTATGCGTGAAGTACTGGAGAAATATTGTTCCTTTATGCCGGTAAATATTTATCTTTCTAAAGCAAACGCACCTCAGGAATATGAGACTATCGATGAATCAGAATTAAAAGATGATGATGTAGTGGTAGAGCATATCCATGAGGATGCTAAAACTGAAGAAAAAGAGAATGAAAACGGAGAGAAGGAAGTAGTTGAGATTTCTCCGGCAAGGGAGAAAGTTAAGATTAATAAACGTCCGGTTTCTCTCAGTGATACCAACCCGCTTTGGATGAAGCACCCCAATGAGTGCACAGATGAGGAGTACAAAGATTTCTACCGTAAAGTATTTATGGATTACAAGGAACCGCTGTTCTGGATTCATCTGAATATGGATTATCCGTTCAACTTAAAGGGAATTCTGTATTTCCCAAAGATTAACACAGAGTATGATTCTATTGAAGGAACCATTAAACTGTACAACAATCAGGTATTTATTGCTGATAATATTAAGGAAGTTATTCCTGAGTTCCTTCTCCTGCTTAAAGGTGTGATCGATTGTCCGGATCTTCCTCTGAACGTGTCAAGAAGTGCACTGCAGAATGATGGATTTGTCAAGAAGATTTCTGAGTATATTTCCAAAAAGGTAGCGGATAAGCTTACCGGAATGTGCAAAACAGACAGAGAAAGCTATGAAAAATACTGGGATGATATCAGTCCGTTTATTAAATATGGTTGTATTAAAGATACCAAATTTGCAGAGAAGATAGGTGATTACGTACTCTTTAAGAATCTGGATGGTAAATATCTTACTCTCAAGGATTGCATAGAAGAGAATAAAAAGACAACAGAGACAGCTGAGGAAGCTGCAGATCAGACAGAGTCAAAAGAGGCTGATGCAGCAGACACAGACAAAGCAGAAGAGAAAGAACCGGAGAAGACAACAATTTTCTATGTAACGGATGAAATCCAGCAGAGTCAGTATATCAATATGTTTAAGGAAGCCGGCAAGGACGCCGTGATTCTGAAACATAATATTGACAGCCCGTTTATCTCAAGCCTGGAGCAGAAACATCAGGATGTACAGTTTAAGAGAATTGATGCGGATCTGACAGAAGAAATGAAGGGTGAGGGTACTGCTGACGAAGCGACCGCCAAAGAACTGACAGAGCTTTTCCGTAAGAATCTGAATAAGGATAAACTTGAGGTTCATGTAGAGAATCTGAAGAATGAAAATGTATCTGCAATGGTTACCCTTTCCGAAGAAAGCCGCCGTATGCAGGATATGATGAAAATGTATGGAATGGGTGGTATGGATCCGAATATGTTTGGCGGACAGGAAACACTGGTACTTAATGCGAACCATCCACTGGTAAAATATTTGGCAGAAAATAAGGATTCAGATAAAGCCCCTGTAATCTGTGAACAGCTTTATGATCTGGCAATGCTCAGCCATAAGCAGCTTTCACCGGATGAAATGACAAAATTTGTACAGAGAAGCAATGATGTGTTGATGATGCTTACAAAATAATGTGCAGTGATTTTGTGGTTTACTGTCCGTTGGGGAGAGTAGAAGCAGTTTTGTGAAAAATTACGATAGTCCTGGAAAAGTTTCGAAACATGGCGAAAAAACATGGAGAGAACAACCGGGACTATCGTTTTTAGTACTTTTATATTGACAAATGGCGTGTAAATTTTTATCATTAATTTGCTGGTATTTTAATAATTATATATGATTCTCTTTATAAGTGACAATATTTCCGAAAAACTGAGTATGTCGTAAAAACGCTAAAGGTGTATTACAAAAAATGTAAAAAGGACGACTGTCCAGTTAAGGAGGAAAAAAAGTATGAGTGAAGTGTATGGACTGATCAGAAAATTAGGAGCGACATCTAAATATAAGGGATATTATTATGTCGCGGAAGCTGTGAATATGGCGAAAGAACTACAGGAGCGGCCGATGAAGATCACAAAGGATATTTATCCTATTCTGGCAAGAAAATACAAGTCAACACCATCTAATGTGGAACATAATATCAGGACATTGGTGAATATCTGCTGGATCAATCATAAAGAAGATCTGGAACTGATCGCAGGATGTTCCATGGAGGATAAACCTACAAACAGTGAATTCATTGATATTCTGGCATATTATCTGAATAAAACAGAGGAAATGTCAAAATAGCAGAGGCTTATAGTCTCTGAAACTGAATATGATTTCCTTCAAGAAATCTGCACAGCATGTCGTCCCAGAGATGCTCGGGCTTCTTGTCCAGGGAAAAGGAGGAGTAGGAAACGCCGGCGGTACATAACAAAGATTTGCTTTTGTACTGAATGTTAAGATAAAAATTACATACTGAGGTTGTGGATTGACTTCCAAGATTCTTCAAAAGGTTCTGTGCTTGAAAAGGAGAGAGCTGGAACACGATTTTGAAGTGCAGTGGTGTGCGCTTACCGCGGATGATGGAAAAACAGTAAGGTTTGACATCGCGCCACAGGGAATATTCCACAGCTTCTTTTTTATATTCCTCTACAGTGTCTGTGTCAAAAAAATCCTGCTGGAGATGCCCGTCAATGGTGAAGGTATTAAATGTAGTGACGGAAGCTTCAACCAGAGAAAAATTGTCAAATACTTCACCGATAAGCAGTTTATTCATAAAATCCTTAACATCTGAAATAGTTAATGCAAGCATAGAAATCCTTTCATGACTCCTGAAATTACCTTGCTGGCAGCTTTGTGATATCTATAGATATTACAGACTTAGACAGAAGTGTAGGAGTATTTTATTATTATAAATCAGATTGAAAAAAAAGAACAGAGTTTTTGAGAAAAAGGCTTTTCAAAAGGAAAACAGTATGATAAGATATATCTGGTATTCGAAACTACATATAATGGAAAAGAGGACGATATAATTGAGATATAAGATTGTCATAGATAGTTGTGGAGAACTTTTAGATGAATGGAAACAGGATGAGCATTTTGAATCTGTTCCCCTGACGTTAATGGTGGGAGCAGAACAGATTATAGATGATGAAACATTTAAACAGGGTGAATTTCTGCATAAGGTAGCAGAGTGCCCAGAGTGCCCAAAATCAGCATGTCCTTCTCCAGAGAGATATATGAGAGCCTATGACTGTGAGGCAGAGCATGTATATGCGGTTACATTGTCAGCAGAGCTGAGTGGCTCTTATAATAGCGCACTTCTTGGGAGAAATCTGAGTCTGGAGGATCATCCGGATAAAAAAATTCACGTGTTTAATTCCAGATCTGCTTCCATTGGTGAGACATTGATCGCACTGAAGATTCAGGAATGTGAAGAAAAGGGAATGAGCTTTGAGGAAGTAGTTGCTACAGTGGAACATTATATTTCAGGACAGCATACATTCTTTGTTCTTGAAAATCTGGAGACATTACGTAAGAATGGAAGATTGAGTAAGGTAAAAGCACTGGTTGCCAGTGCTCTGAAGATTAAGCCTGTAATGGGAGCTACAGATGAGGGAACAATCTGCCAGCTGGATCAGGCCAGAGGAATGAACCGTGCCCTGATTAAAATGGTTGAGCAGGTGATTGAAAAAACGGCAGATAGCGCGGACAAGGTTTTAGCGATCAGCCATTGCAACTGCCCGGCCAGAGCACAGGTGCTCAAGGAAGCATTTCAGGAGAGAATGAAGCTTGCCAAAGTTGTCGTATTGGACACAGCAGGTGTTAGCTCCATGTATGCTAATGACGGTGGTGTGATTGTTGCAGTGTAATATGTGAAAAAACTGTGTCAATTTCAACCAATCGGGATTCTCTATTTCATTTTAGAAAAAGATGTGCTATAATTATTTAGCCGATGAAAGGAAATATGAGAAGCAAAGGAGATACATCATGAGTCAGAAGAAAGTTGATGCCTATAAAGCTAGGAAGAGCACACGGGGAAGAGCAGATAAGAAGGAAAAAATGATGTTTACCCTGGAAATGTTTGCCTGGGCATTTATATGTGTTGTAGTAGTTGCCTGGATTGGATATTCTGCCTATGTAAAAGTGGCAGGAACCAAAGCAGAGATCGTACAGAATACCGTGCTGGATACCAGTGCGCTGGATAATTATATTTCTGGTATTGATACTGATGAGGATGCAGACACTACAGAAGAGACTGCAGATGAGACAGATGCTGCTGATACAACAGAGGATGAGAATGCAGAGGCAGCAGACGATACTACAGCCACAGAGGATACAGCAGATGACAGTGCAGAGACTGCAGATGATACTGCGGCAACAGAAGAGACTGCAGATTCTGCAGCAAAATAATAAATGAGAATAAAAAAATCCCCCGGAAGATCCGGGGGTTTTTTTGAGGTCTATCCGTGTTAAAAGTGCGGAATTCAATCCTCTTACGTTAACGGAAATTATAAATTATAATTTTGTAACGTTTGCAGCCTGCATGCCACGTGCGCCTTCTGTTAAGTCGTATGTTACAGCCTGGCCTTCTTCAAGGGATTTGAATCCTTCACCATTGATAGCGGAGAAATGTACAAATACGTCTGCACCGTCTTCACCAGTGATAAATCCGTAACCTTTTTCTGCGTTGAACCATTTTACAGTTCCCTTGTTCATGTTGTTACCTCCATAAAAAATAAAAAAGTTAAAAAGCTTCTGGCAAAAAAAATCACCAGATTTTACAGATTATATGAAGTAATATAATCTCTAAAAACCAGTGATTATATAATTTGATAATCCAGATATGAACTGATTATATATCCCGTATTTTAAAATGTCAAGCATAAAACAGAATGTTATTGTTTATTGATTTTAAAAGGGGAAAAAAAGACTTTATTAAATAGGCAGTTTCGTGTATTATGTATATTAGGTATGCTATAATGCTGACAAGACGCATTGTAAGTAAATAATATATTGAAGTGATGAAGGGAGAGAATTACATGGGGATTCTTATTCGTGGCGGCCGTATCATAGATGCAGCAACCGACACTGATAAAATCGGTGATATTTATCTGGAAGACGGAATGATCAAAGAGATTGGCGATCAGTTGACAACGAAAGAAAAAAGCGACAGAGTGATCGATGCAAAGGGCTGTCTGGTTATGCCTGGTCTGATCGATCTGCATGTACATTTCAGAGATCCCGGACAGACACAGAAGGAAGATATAGAGACTGGTTCACGGGCAGCAGCCAGAGGCGGAGTGACTACAGTGGTAGCTATGCCAAATACTTCCCCGGTGATCGACAGGCCGGACCGTGTAAACTATGTACATAATAAAGCAGCCCAATTGTCCGGTATCCATGTGCTTCAGGCCGGAGCTATTACACAGGGAGAGAAAGGACAGGAGCTTTCTGATATAGAGGGAATGGTAAAGGCGGGAATTCCGGCTCTTTCTGAGGATGGAAAATCTGTTATGAACTCTTCTCTGTGCAAAGAGGCTATGGAGATTGCCAGAGACCTGGATATCCCTATCTTTGCACATTGTGAAGACATTGATCTTAGAGGAAAGGGCTGTATGAATGATGATGAGAATGCAGCCAGACTGGGATTGCCGGGAATTTGTAATGCAGTGGAGGATGTGATCGCAGCTAGGGATATTCTGCTTGCCAGAGAGACTGGTGCCAGACTTCATCTGTGCCACTGCTCTACAGAGGGAGTAGCCAAAATGATGAAGATGGTGGAGAAAGAGGGGCTGAAAAATATCACTGCCGAAGTGTGTCCGCATCACTTTATACTTACCTCAGATGATATTAAGGAAGATGATCCGAATTACAAAATGAATCCGCCTCTCCGAACACAGAAGGATGTGGATGCACTGATTGCAGGTCTGAAGGATGGTTCTTTTCAGGTGATCAGTACAGATCATGCACCTCATACAATGTCTGATAAGGCTGGCTCTATCCGTAATGCAGCATTTGGAATTGTGGGAATTGAAACCAGCTTTGCGTTGACTTATACAGCACTTGTAGATAAAGGTATTCTTACATTAAAACAGCTTGTGGAAAAAATGAGCTGGAATCCGGCACAGATATTAAAGAGTGAGCGTGGAACTCTGCAGGAAGGACATCCGGCAGATGTGATCATTGCAGATGTGGATCACGAATATGTTATTGATAAAAATGAATTTGCATCCAAAGGACAGAATACCCCGTTTGACGGCTGGAAGGTAAAGGGAAAGATTCTCTGTACCATCAGTGATGGAAAAATTGTATATCAGGATAAATTATAAAACAGATATCAGGAGGAAAAACCATGATTAACAAACTTGTTGAAAAAATTCAGAAAACAAACGCACCTATCGTAGTAGGACTGGACCCTATGCTTAATTATATCCCACAACATATCCAGGATAAAGCTTTTCGGGAACTGGGAGAAACTCTGGAGGGTGCAGCCGAAGCAATCTGGCAGTATAATAAGGGGATTGTAGATGCAATCTGTGATCTGGTACCTGCAGTGAAACCACAGATTGCCATGTATGAGCAGTTTGGAATTCCCGGAATGATGGCATACAAAAATACAGTAGATTACTGTAAGGAGAAAGGCCTGGTAGTGATCGGCGATATCAAACGTGGGGATATCGGTTCTACTTCTGCAGCTTATGCAGTAGGACATTTGGGCAAGGTGCAGGTAGGAAGCAAGAAATATGCAGGCTTTGACGAAGATTTTGCCACAGTAAATCCATATCTGGGTTCTGATGGTGTGAAGCCATTTATTGATGTATGTAAAGAAGAAAATAAGGGTATTTTTGTACTGGTAAAAACTTCCAATCCTTCCAGTGGAGAATTCCAGGACAGAATGATTGACGGACGTCCTCTTTATGAGTGGGTTGGCGAGAAAGTTGCCCAGTGGGGCGAGGAACACATGGGAGACAGCTACAGCTATGTAGGTGCAGTAGTAGGTGCTACATATCCTGAGATGGGGAAAGTTCTCCGTAAGGTTATGCCAAAGGCTTATATTCTGGTTCCGGGATATGGGGCACAGGGCGGCAAGGGCGCAGACTTGGTACACTTCTTTAACGAAGACGGACTGGGCGCTATTGTGAATTCTTCCCGCGGAATTATTGCGGCATACAAGCAGGAAAAATATGCTTCTTTTGGAGAACTGAATTATGCAGATGCTTCCCGTCAGGCTGTTAAAGATATGATTGAAGATATCAGTAGTGCGTTAAACAACCGCTAGGAGGTCTGCTATGATTGAGAAAAAAAGAGAAAACTGTACAGTTGTAAGTCAGGAATGTATTGCTGCAGGTATTTACAGTTTATGGATCCAGACTGAAAAAATTGCAGCAGATGCGAAACCGGGACAATTTGTTTCTATGTATACAAAGGATAAAACAAAGCTTCTCCCCAGACCGATCAGTATCTGCGAGATTGATAAGGAACAGGGGCGACTTCATCTGGTATACAGAGTGACAGGAGAAAATACAGGTACAGAGGAATTTTCACGTCTGCAGCCTGGAGATACCCTTCCTGTGATCGGACCTCTGGGAAATGGCTTTCCGGTAGAAAAAGCAGAAGGCAAGAGAGTGTTCCTTATGGGAGGTGGTATTGGTGTTCCTCCGATCCTGGAGCTTGCCAAGGAGATGAACTGTGCAGAGAAGCAGATTGTAGTCGGATATAGAGATTGCCATACTTTCCTGCGTGAGGAATTTGAGGCAGCAGGAACTTTATACATTTCTACAGAAGATGGCAGTGTGGGTACAAAGGGAAATGTTATGGATGCGATCAGGGAGAAAAAGCTTCAGGCAGATATGATTTATGCCTGTGGACCCACTCCTATGCTTCGTGCGATTAAGCAATATGCCGAAGAAAATAATATGGAATGTTATATTTCTCTTGAGGAACGTATGGCTTGCGGGATTGGCGCCTGCCTTGCCTGTGTTTGTAAATCCAGAGAGAAGGATGCTCACAGCAATGTGAATAATAAAAGAATCTGTAAGGATGGTCCTGTATTTCTTTCTACGGAGGTGGAAATCTGATGAATATGAGCGTAAATATTGCCGGCGTAGAATGGAAAAATCCGGTAACTGTAGCATCCGGAACCTTTGGCTCCGGAGAAGAATTCTCTGAATATGTGGATCTGAACAAATTAGGTGCGGTGACTACCAAGGGTGTGGCAAATGTCCCATGGGCCGGAAATCCTACACCCAGAGTGGCTGAGGTTTATGGCGGTATGATGAATGCCATTGGGCTGCAGAATCCGGGAATTGATCTTTTCTGTAAAAGAGATATTCCGTTTTTAAAAAAATATGATACCAAAATAATAGTTAATGTATGTGGCCATGCACCGGAGGAATATCTGGCTGTGGTAGAACGTCTGGCAGAGGAACCTATTGATATGATGGAAATCAATATTTCCTGCCCAAATGTAAATGCCGGTTTCCTTGCATTTGGACAGGATGCCCGTCATGTAGAGGAGTTGACTGCCCAGATTAAGAAAATTGCCAAACAGCCGGTGATCATGAAACTTACCCCTAATGTGACAGACATCACAGAAATTGCCAAGGGAGCAGAGGCTGGCGGAGCAGATGCAGTTTCTCTGATCAATACTCTTACAGGTATGAAGATTGACATTAACAGAAAGACCTTTGCACTGGCAAATAAGACAGGTGGTGTTTCGGGACCGATTGTGAAACCGGTTGCAGTGCGCATGGTTTATCAGGTGGCGCAGGCTGTGAAAATACCTATCATTGGTATGGGTGGTATTTCCTGTGCTGAGGATGCGATTGAATTTATTCTTGCAGGCGCCAGTGCAGTGTCTGTGGGAACTGCCAATTTCCACAATCCTGCAGTTACCATGGAAGTGATCGATGGAATAGAAGCTTATATGAAGAAGAATGGCTTTGAGTCAGTTAAGGATATGGTTGGTATTGTAAAATAATGTAACTGTGAAGAACTGTACAGCTACAAAAATGAAATTTAGGAGGCACAAAATGGAACAGTATAAAAAAGAATTTATTGAATTTATGGTAGACAGCCAGGTGCTGAAATTTGGCGAATTCACTCTGAAAAGTGGCAGAAAATCCCCATTTTTTATGAATGCAGGAGGATATGTGACAGGTTCTCAGTTAAAGAAACTGGGAGAATACTATGCACATGCTATCCATGACAAATATGGCGATGACTTTGATGTGCTTTTCGGACCTGCATACAAAGGAATTCCGCTGAGTGTAGTTACAGCCATTGCTTTCAGCGAATTATATGGAAAAGAGATCCGTTATTGTTCAGACCGTAAAGAAGAGAAGGATCACGGTGCTGACAAGGGAAGCTTTTTGGGAAGCAAACTTCAGGATGGCGACAGAGTGGTAATGATCGAGGATGTTACTACATCAGGAAAGTCTATGGAGGAGACAGTACCTAAGGTAAGAGGAGCTGCCAATGTAGAAATCGTTGGTCTTATGGTATCTCTGGACCGTATGGAAGTAGGCAAAGGCGGTGTAAAATGTGCACTGGATGAAGTACATGATCTGTATGGATTTGAGACCAATGCGATCGTTACCATGGCAGAGGTAATTGAGCATCTTTACAATAAAGAATATAAGGGTAAAGTAATTATTGATGATACATTAAAGGATGCTATTGATGCATATTATGCGCAGTATGGTGCAAAATAAGCAAATGAGCAGGGAGGAATGACCATGAATGAAAGAATTTATAAAACCATGTCTTCCACAGGTGCATGCAGTCTGGCAGTGGGAATTATCATACTTGCCACAGGAATAACTGCCGGTATTATGATGATCATAAACGGTGCAAGACTGCTGAAGAAAAAATCTGAAATACTTTTATAGTTGGTAATGTTGCCGTCTGGCAACATATCCGTTTAGACTGTAAAGCCGCGCGGAAACCGGATGTATACGTTCCGTGCGGCTTTTACGTAGAAATAGGGGAAAATAAAATTTTGAAAAAAGAAACAAAACATATTATCAGGGGACTGGGGCTGGTTTGTTTTACTCTGTATGTACTGGCATTGGTTTATTTCCTCTTTTTTTCGGAAAAATATGGAAGAGCAGTTGTGACAGAACAGGAATTCAGATATAATCTGGTACCTTTTGTGGAAATACGGAGGTTCTGGGTATACAGAAAACAGCTTGGATTTGCAGCAGTATTTACGAATCTGGTGGGCAATGTGGCAGGATTTTTACCCTTTGGATTTATTCTGCCTGTTATTACAGAAAAAATGCGAAGTGGTATTCTGATCACTTTGGCTGGGTTTGGATTAAGCCTGACGGTGGAGGTAATTCAGCTGATAACCAAGGTAGGATGCTTTGATGTGGATGATATGATTCTGAATACAGCAGGAGCAGCACTGGGATATCTGCTTTTTTTTATCTGTGATCATCTGAGGAGAAAGATTTATGGCAAAAAGATATAGATATGCTTTTGTGAAAAAGCAGGAAGCTCGAAAGGGAAAACTGTCCACAGGACTGGCAGCAGCTTCATTGGTTCTGTTTTTAGCAGCAGTGATGTTGGCCTGTGTATTTAATGGTGAAATGGGATATATTGTAGGAGGCATCAGCCTTTTTGCAATGCTGCTGTCTGTGTATGGTTTTATTATGGGGCTGCTGAGTTTTTCGGAAACAGGCAGAAATCATCGTACCAGTATGATCGGATCTATTTTAAATGGTATGATCATGATTGGCTGGCTGGGAATGTATCTGCTTGGAATGACTAATATTTAAGGAGATGAAGATTTGGACGAATGGGTTATGGAACGGTATAAGCTGGCGAAGGAAAGAATTGTACAGATACCTGAAGAAAATATAGTAAAAATGCCATATCAGGATTTTTTTATAAAAGAGGCAGAATTTCTACAGAAAGTAATTTCTGTGATGGATGAAAATCAGGAGCAGGATAAGACTTTGGAGGAGCTGCAGGCACAGAACTATGAACTGTATCAGGATGTGCTTCCGCAGAATTATGAAAAGTCCTATGGAAATCCTGTTTATGCACAGAAAATGCTGGGAGAATATGGAAGAGCTTTTACTTTCCTTTATACAGAACTGCATGGAACCATTGGCTATGCTTTTGAAAAAAAAGTCTGGGATATTACAGTAGGTCTGGAACTTTTTCTGGAAATGTATTCTGCGTTTTCGGAAGAGGAACTGCCGGCTGAGAAGCAGGTGAGAGAAATCCTGCTTTCCTATGTGAATGATTATTGCCAGGATATGGTAGAGACCAGGATCAGGGAAGGGGTTGACCCAAAAGAAGATTTTGCTGTAAATATTATTATGAAATCTGATCTGAATGATCTGCGATATCTGTACAGATTTGGAGAATACATCTCAGAGAGCCAGCTGGAGACTGCCAGATTTTTAAACTCCATGTCCCAGGAAGAAATAGACAGTATGGCAGGTACTTATACAGAAGGGTACCGTATGGGCTTTGTTACAGGCAGAAAAGATATCAGGAAGAAGAAGACAGTAAATATCCGTTATGAGCTGGGATTTGAACGTATGGTTAAAGCTGCCATACTGCAGTTTGAGGAAATGGGACTGAAGGCTGTGATCTATCGTCATGCACTTCATGCAGTGAACAAAAGAAGTCAGAATCGTGTTGGTTTTACAGGTGCAGTTGCCAATCCGCAGTTTGATTATGACCACAGGCAGGATAGTGCTCTGTTTATGGATTCTGATTTTGTTAAACGTAAGCTTCGCGCAATGCAGACCTCTTATGATGAATATGCAGACCTGGCAGAGGTTCATGGTGGTCCTGCAGTGATCGAGACTTTTGGGGAGAAACCATTTTCGCCGGTGAACAAGGAAGAGTGCTGGACCTTTAGCGAAGCACAGCAGAAATTACAGTTGGAGCTGGATAATGAATCCGGGCAGATCGTGAATCGATATATTAAAGGCGAAGAGAGAAGTTTCACAATCATTGCTTATCCCATCCCTGAAATTGGAGAAAATTTCCAGGACATTTTCCGTGAGATTGTAAAAATAAATACATTGGATTATAAAAAATACCAGAAAATCCAACAGACTATCATTGATACTCTGGATACCTGTGAATGGGTGGAAATCAAGGGAAAAGGAGACAATGAGACAGATTTGCTTATCCACCTTCATACTCTTACAGATCCTCAAAAACAGACAAATTTCGAGAACTGTGTGGCAGATGTGAATATACCTCTGGGAGAAGTGTTCACATCTCCGGTGCTGGCAGGAACCGGCGGCATTCTTCATGTTTCCAAGGTATATCTTAATGGCTTGCAGTTTTGTGACCTGAAACTGGTATTTGACTGTGGTCAGGTTATTGATTATACCTGTAGCAATTTTGATACGGAGGAAGAGAACCGGAAATATATTGAGGATAATATTCTGTTTCATCATCCCAGACTGGCTATGGGAGAGTTTGCAATCGGTACGAACACTACTGCCTATGTGGCAGCACAGAAATATGATATTGCAGACAAATTACCGATTCTTATTGCAGAGAAAATGGGACCTCATTTTGCAGTGGGAGATACTTGTTACAGCTGGGCTGAAGATACACCTGTATATAATCCTGATGGCAAGGAGATTATCGCCAGGGACAATGAGATCTCAGAGATGCGTAAGGATGATGTAAGTCTGGCCTATTATGGATGTCATACGGACATTACTATTCCTTATGATGAGCTGGGAAGTATCTGTGCAGTGGATGATGACGGCGATATGATCCCTGTCATTGAGGACGGACGATTTGTGCTGCCGGGTACAGAAGCATTGAATGAAGCTTTCGGAGAATTGTAATTTTTAGGTTACTGACGTTATCTTTGTTGACAGAACCGGAGAATCTTAGTAGAATCTACCATTAGAGAGAGTTGAAAGCAAATATCTTTCTAACGAATGAAGCATCTAAAGAGAAAAGGAGAATAATTATGGCAAAAGTAGGAATTGTGATGGGCAGCGACTCAGATATGCCGATCATGAGCAAAGCAGCAGCTATTCTGGACAAGCTTGGAATTGATTATGAAATGAAAATTATTTCCGCACACAGAGAACCGGATGTATTCTTTGAATATGCGAAAACCGCTGAGGAGAAAGGATTTAAAGTAATTATTGCCGGAGCAGGAATGGCAGCACATCTGCCTGGAATGTGCGCAGCAATCTTCCCAATGCCTGTAATTGGTATTCCCATGCACACCACCTCACTGGGAGGCAGGGATTCCCTTTATTCTATTGTACAGATGCCATCCGGAATTCCGGTAGCTACCGTAGCAATCAACGGTGGGGCTAATGCAGGACTTCTGGCAGCAAAAATCCTGGCAACTTCAGACGCAGAGCTTCTTGACCGGTTAAAAGCATATAGTCAGGAACTGAAAGAGCAGGTAGAAGCAAAAGATGCCAGACTGCAGGAAGTTGGATACAAGAATTATTGATCAATAATGGACTGAAAATAATAATAGGAAAGAGCCAGTACAGAAACTGGAGCTTATGGAGGATGATTATGGATTACAAGACAGCCGGAGTGGATATTGAAGCAGGATACAAATCAGTAGAGTTAATGAAGGAACATGTAAAGAGAACTATGCGTGAGGAGGTTCTGGGAGGCCTTGGCGGATTTTCCGGAGCTTTTTCCCTGGCTAAGATCAAGGATATGGAAGAACCAGTTCTTTTGTCAGGTACTGACGGTTGTGGAACAAAGGTAAAACTTGCCATGGTTATGGATAAACATGATACCATCGGTATTGATGCAGTTGCCATGTGTGTGAATGATATTGCCTGCGCAGGTGGTGAGCCATTATTCTTCTTGGATTATATTGCCTGTGGAAAAAATTATCCGGAAAAAATTGCTGCTATTGTAGGCGGTGTGGCAGAGGGATGTGTACAGTCTGAGGCTGCACTCATTGGTGGAGAGACGGCAGAACATCCTGGACTTATGCCTGAGGATGAGTATGATCTGGCTGGTTTTGCAGTAGGAGTATGTGATAAAAAAGAAATGATCACAGGTGAGAAGCTGAAAGCAGGGGATGTACTGATCGGTATGGCTTCTACAGGTGTGCACAGTAATGGATTTTCCCTGGTGCGCAAGGTGTTTGAGATGACAAAGGAATCTCTGGATACCTATTATGAGGAACTGGGAATGACTTTGGGAGAAGCGCTTTTAGCACCTACCAGAATTTATGTAAAAGCATTAAAGAGCATCAAAAATGCAGGCGTCTGTGTACATGCATGCAGTCATATCACAGGAGGCGGTTTCTATGAGAATATTCCGCGTATGCTTAAAGAGGGCACCCATGCAGTAGTTGAAAAAGACAGCTATCCGGTACTTCCGATTTTTAAACTTCTGGCTCAGAAGGGAAATATTGATGAGCAGATGATGTATAATACATATAATATGGGATTAGGAATGATTCTGGCGGTAGATTCGGCAGATGTGGATAAAACTATGGAAGCAATCAAAGCAGCAGGAGATACTCCATACGTGGTTGGACGTATTGAGAACGGAGAAAAAGGAGTGACCTTATGTTAAAGGTTGGCGTACTGGTTTCCGGCGGAGGAACCAATCTCCAGGCAATCCTGGATGCCATTGATAATGGAAAGATCACAAATACAGAGGTTTCTCTGGTGATCAGTAATAATCCAAATGCCTATGCACTGGAGAGAGCGAAGAATCATAACATAGAGGCAGCATGCATTTCGCCAAAGAAATTTGAAAGCAGAGAAGAATTCCATAAGGCGTTGCTGGCAAAACTTCAGGAAAGTGGTGTGGAACTGGTGGTGTTGGCCGGATTCCTGGTAGCGATTCCTCCGATGATAGTGGAAGCTTTTCCTAACAGGATCATCAACATTCATCCGTCATTGATTCCGTCTTTTTGCGGTGTGGGCTTTTATGGCCTTCATGTTCATGAAAAGGCACTGGAAAGAGGTGTCCGTGTAACAGGGGCAACTGTGCATTTTGTAGATACCGGTACAGATACAGGACCTATTATTCTGCAGAAAGCAGTAAAGATCAAGCAGGGAGATACTCCTGAGATTCTGCAGAGAAGAGTAATGGAAAAGGCAGAATGGAAAATTTTACCAAAAGCTATTAACCTTATTGCAAATGGCAAGGTATCTGTAGAAAACGGAAAAGTACGGATGAGTTAAGCATAGGCAGAATACTGGCTGAAAAACGTGGAGATTATCAGATGGATAAATAGAGTTCCGGGGCCTTCCCCGGAACTGACATAGATAAGGAGCAGATAAAATGAAGGTTTTGATCGTAGGCAGCGGCGGAAGAGAACATGCGATTGCGTGGAGTGTGTCTAAAAGCCCAAAGGTAGATAAGATTTACTGTGCACCAGGAAATGCAGGAATTGCAGAGCTGGCTGAGTGTGTGGATATTGGTGCCATGGAATTTGACAGACTGGCAGATTTTGCCCAGGAGAAAGGGATTGACCTGACTATCATTGGTATGGATGATCCGCTGGTGGGTGGTATTGTAGATGTGTTTGAGGCAAAAGGACTGAGAGTATTCGGACCTCGTAAAAATGCGGCTGTCCTGGAAGGCTCCAAGGCTTTTTCCAAGGATCTGATGAAGAAATATAATATTCCTACTGCTGCATATGAGAATTTTGATGATCCTAAAAAGGCTCTGGAATATCTTCGTACAGAAGCAAAGTTTCCGATTGTGCTGAAGGCTGACGGTCTGGCTTTGGGGAAAGGTGTACTGATCTGTAACAATCTGCAGGAAGCCGAAGATGGTGTAAAAGAAATCATGGAGGATAAGAAATTTGGCACTGCCGGAAACACTATGGTTATTGAGGAGTTTATGACAGGACGTGAGGTATCTGTTCTTTCCTTTGTGGATGGCAGCACGATCCGTACCATGACTTCTGCACAGGATCATAAGCGGGCTCAGGATGGTGACCAGGGCTTAAATACCGGCGGTATGGGTACTTTTTCTCCAAGTCCCTTCTATACAGATGAGGTGGATGAGTTCTGCAGAAAATATGTTTATCAGCCCACAGTGGATGCTATGGCTGCAGAAGGAAGACCTTTTAAAGGGATTATTTTCTTTGGCCTGATGCTTACTGCTGATGGTCCGAAGGTGTTGGAATATAATGCACGTTTTGGAGACCCGGAAGCGCAGGTAGTACTGCCACGTATGAAGAATGATATTGTAGAAGTAATGGAAGCTTGTATTGACGGCAAACTGGATCAGGTGGATCTGCAGTTTGAGGATAATGCAGCTGTATGTGTGGTTCTGGCCAGCGATGGATATCCTGTGAAATATGAAAAGGAAGTTCCGATGTATGGATTTGAAAACTTTAAAGACAAAGAAGGCTATTATTGTTTCCATGCAGGAACAAAGCAAAAGGATGGTCAGATTGTAACAAATGGCGGTCGTGTACTGGGCATTACAGCAACAGGTAAGGATCTGAAGGAAGCGCGAAAGAACGCTTATGCAGCTACAGAGTGGATTTCCTTTGCCAACAAGTATATGAGACATGATATTGGAAAGGCAATTGACGAGGCATAAGAACAACCTTTACAATTGGAGATTATGAAAGAGAGATTGTCAGGATGGCAATCTCCTTTTTTTATGCATATTAAGCATTTTTTACATGAATTACCTTTACTTATTAGATATTTTGTTATAAAATATAAAAGAATTGCAGTGAATGAATATTTAACCCTGATCCATGGATAGCGGGGTATTGCAGATTATAATAGAATTGAGACAGAGAGGGTAAGACAATGGCAATCAGTAAAGAAGATGCAATCAAGGAATTACAGAACAGAGACATGGTATATGTGGCGTATTCACAGTTTACCAAGCTTCCATATGTGAAATGCGATGAGGAAACTTTTAATGATCAGGCATGGATCTTTTCTACAGAGGAAGGAATTAAAGAATTTGGAAAAAAACTTTTGGATGATAAGGTTCTCCTTATGGGCATGCGCTATGAGAAAAAAGATTATCCAAGGTTATATGGTACTTTTTATGCAATTGGTGTGAATACAGTCATGTGGGTAGATGGTGAGGAACAGGTAGAAATTGATCTGCCGGATATTGCAAAGCAGCATGATCTGAGCAAGATTCCGGAGGAGCATAGACCTCTTTTGAACCCTACACTGGAGTTATCCGGTATTTATTTTATGCAGGAGCTTCGCCGTCCGGTAGAGAAGGAACAGCACGGTAATCTCCGTGAACTTGAAGAGGAACTACTGGTAAATATGCGTAAATCACAGTATCTGGTTGCTATGGAAGTAAATGAAGAGGATCCGAAACAGATCCGTATTCCATATCTTAAGAATAAAAATGAGGAAATATTGCAGCCTGTTTTTACAGATGTGATGGAATTGGAGAAATTTACTAAGGGACGTAAGCTTCGGATTGCTAAAGTTCCGTTAAATAAGCTTCCGGAACTGATGATTCAGCAGGCGAAGGCTTATGTAGTGAATCCTATGGGATTCAATCTGGTACTGACAAAGGAACAGCTTGAAAAAATTATTGGATAATAAATGTAAAGAAAGTATCTGACACAGGGATGCTAGGTGGAATATAAGATGCACATTATGCTGATGGTAAGCATAATGTGCATTTTTGGGTACAGATATATACGTCTGCTTATTTTGCGTCCGGTTACACATAATAAAAGAGGTTGAGAAAAAGGTCTTTGCAAAACTGGTGGTTTGTGCTAGTATATGTGTAACATAAAAAAGGAGTCGTATATGTATGGTGATTGAGATAGATTTCAGCAGCGATGAAGCAATATATATTCAGCTGACCAATCAGATCATCATGGGGATTGCCACAGCCAGACTGCAGGAGGGGGACACACTTCCTTCTGTGAGACAGCTGGCAGATACTGTTGGCATCAATATGCACACAGTAAACAAAGCCTATTCACTGCTGCGGCAGGAAGGTTTTGTAACCATTGACCGCCGAAAGGGTGCAGTGATCTCTATTGATGTGAATAAGCGGAAGGCATTGGAGGATCTGAAACAGAATTTATCTGTGGCTCTGGCCAGAGGATGTTGCAAGAATGTGAGCCGTGAAGAGGTTCACCAGTTGATCGATGAGATATTTGATGAATATAAGATCTGAAAATTTGACTTGAATAAATAGCTATAAATTGGAGGTAATATGGATAATAAATTTACCAGACAGGCACAGAATGCCTTAAAACTGGCAAAAAATACAGCAAAATCCAGTGGACATGGTTATATTGGAACAGAACATCTGCTGGTGGGTCTGCTTAAAGAGCAGGAGGGAACCGCGGGAAAAGTTCTCCAGGAGTTTGAAGTGGAGGAAGACAGACTGATGAAACTGATCAGTGAGCTGATTACTCTTCCTCAGGGAGAAACCCTGACAAAGGAAACGGAAATTCTCAAGTACAGTCCCAGATCAGAACGGATTCTGAACCAGGCACATACAGATGCTGAAAATATGGAATGCAGTACAGGTACAGAGCACATTCTGCTGGCTTTATTAAAAGAGACAGATTGTGTGGCAACCAGACTTCTGTATACTATGGGAATAAATATTCAGAAGCTTTTTGCAGCTGTACTCAGTGCTATGGGATTTGACGATGATGCGATTGCAGAGGAATTCCGTTATGTGCAAAATGCCCGGAACAGAAAAGTAACAGCTACTCCAACACTTGATCAGTACAGCAGGGATCTGACAGAGCTGGCTGCTGCAGGCAGACTGGATCCGGTAATCGGACGTGAGAAAGAGATTAACCGTCTTATACAGATTCTCAGCAGAAGAACCAAAAACAATCCATGTCTGGTAGGTGAGCCCGGGGTGGGTAAGACTGCCATTGCAGAGGGGCTTGCCCAAAGAATTGTTATGGGCATGGTGCCGGATACTGTGCGGGATAAGCGTCTGGTAGTGCTTGATCTTTCAGGAATGGTGGCTGGCAGTAAGTACCGTGGGGAATTTGAAGAGCGTATCAAGAATGTGATCCAGGAAGTAAGGGAGCATCAGGGAATTCTTTTGTTCATTGATGAAATCCATACTATTATCGGAGCAGGTGGGGCTGAAGGTGCTTTGGATGCCTCTAATATCTTAAAACCCGCTTTATCCAGAGGAGAGATTCAGCTTATTGGAGCAACCACTTTGGATGAATATCGCAAGCATATTGAGAAGGATGCTGCCCTGGAGAGACGTTTCCAGCCTGTGACTGTGGAAGAGCCTTCTCCTGAGGAGGCTTATGAGATCCTGAAGGGTCTTAGGCCATATTATGAGAAGCATCATGGGGTAAGGATTGAAGATACAGCGTTAGAGGCTGCAGTAAAAATGTCCCAGCGTTATATTAACGATCGCTTCCTTCCTGATAAAGCTATTGATGTGGTGGATGAGGCTGCTTCAAAAATACAGCTGGCAGGCTATAAGTCTGAACCGGAGTTGGAAAAACTGGAACAGCAGCTAGAGGCAGTGAAGGATGAGAAAGAGGAGGCAGTGAAGGCGGCAGACTTAGCCAGGGCAAAGGAAATTCATGCCCGTCAGCTGGAACTGGAGACACAGATTGAGAAGTTTCGTATAAAAGTGGAACGCAAAAATAACAGAAAGAAACTGGTGGTAGATGAAGCTGCTGTTGCAGGCATTATTTCTGACTGGACAAAGATTCCGCTTCAGAGACTGACAGAAGGAGAAACCAAACGCCTGGCGCGTCTGGAAAAGGAACTGCACAAGCGGGTAATCGGTCAGGAAGAGGCGGTAAAAGCTGTTTCTCAGGCTGTAAAGCGAGGCAGAGTAGGGCTGAAAGATCCAAACAGACCTATCGGCTCCTTCCTTTTCCTGGGACCCACAGGGGTAGGTAAGACAGAGCTTTCCAAGGCTTTGGCTGAAGCTGTGTTTGGCAGTGAACAGGCTATGATCCGTGTAGATATGTCAGAGTATATGGAGAAGCACAGCGTATCTAAAATGATTGGTTCTCCTCCTGGATATGTGGGTTATGAGGAAGGAGGACAGCTTAGTGAGAAGGTTCGCAGAAATCCTTATAGTGTACTGCTTTTTGATGAGATTGAGAAAGCTCATCCGGATGTATTTAATATTCTGCTGCAGGTGTTAGATGATGGCCATATTACAGATGCCCAGGGAAGAAAAGTGGATTTCAAGCAAACGATCATTATCATGACCTCCAATGCAGGCGCACAGGCTATTATGGAACCGAAGCATCTGGGATTTATGTCCGGAAATGATGAGAAGAAAGATCACGAACGCATGAAGGGCGGCGTAATGGAGGAAGTCCGCAGGATTTTTAAACCGGAATTTCTGAACCGTATTGATGAGATTATTGTTTTCCATATGCTGAATAAAGAACAGATTAAGAAGATTGTTACACTTCTTCTGAAAACGCTGGAGAAGCGCTGTGCAGAGCAAATGGATATCTGCCTGACTGTAACAGGTGCAGTAAAGGATTTTATTGTGGAAAAAGGCGCTGATAATAAATATGGTGCCAGACCTCTTCGACGTGCGATCCAGAGCAGAATTGAGGATGCGTTGGCAAACGAGATCCTGGAGGGCAAAATTAAAAAAGGGGATCATGTTCAGGTGAGACTCCATAAAGATGAAATCCTATTTGAAGTAAAAAAATAATGTTACAGATAGGAATGTATCACATATATTTTGTAAAATAAGTATTAAAATTCAGTATAGATACTGGTAAGATTTTAGGATTTATTATATAATAAAAACAATTAATGCCGAAGAATTTGTCTGCTTTTGTCAGATGAGAAATATTTGGGTGGGAAGTGTGTCCCATATTGCGGCAAACAAAAGAGTCTTAGGGAGGACATAAGGAAATGGCAGTAGTAAAAGAATTAATCCGCACAGAAGAGAATGGAGCAATCAGCTTTGGCGATTATGAACTGGCACAGAAATCCAAGTTATCAGATTACCAGCACCAGGGCGATATGTATAAAGTGAAGACTTTCAGGGAGATTACAAAGCTGGAAAGAAACGGAATGTTCGTTTATGAATCTGTTCCGGGAACTTCAGTATTTGATCTTGTTCAGAGTGCGGACCAGATGGATTTCCATGTAGAGGGACCGGAAGATGCGCAGATTACAGTAGAAATGGAACCGGATACAGAGTATGAAGTATTTATCGAACAGGCAAGTACAGGAAAAATGAAGACGAATCTGGGCGGAAAGCTTTCTTTCAGTGTGGAGCTTGGAAATGCAGCAAGAGTAGAAGTTAAGATTGTAAAATGCTAAAAAATAAAAAGACAGTTTATTTTTGCCAGGAGTGTGGCTATGAATCTGCCAAGTGGATGGGACAGTGTCCGGGATGTAAAGCCTGGAATACTTTTGTGGAAGAAACAGTTTCTGCAAAGAAAAATCCCTCCGGCAATTTAAAGACATCGGAGAAAAGACAGGATCCGGTAATTCTGAAGGATATCAGCCTGTCTGAAGATGAACGACAGACAACACAGATAGGAGAACTTGACAGGGTGCTGGGAGGCGGTATCGTCCCCGGCTCCCTTGTTTTAGTGGGTGGTGATCCGGGTATTGGTAAATCAACCCTGCTTTTGCAGGTGTGCAGAAATCTGGCAGAAAATCAGGTGGCGGTTCTTTATATTTCAGGTGAGGAGTCCCTGCGTCAGATTAAGCTGAGAGCGAATCGAATCGGAGATTTTAATGATAAAATGCAGCTTCTCTGTGAGACAAATCTGGAAGTGATCCGAGAGGTAATTGAGAGGAAAAAGCCGGATGTAGTTGTGATCGATTCTATTCAGACAATGTTTCATGAGGATGTCAGCTCTGCACCGGGAAGCGTATCTCAGGTCAGGGAGTCTACCAATATTTTAATGCAGATCGCCAAAGGTATGGGTATCTCTGTTTTTATTGTAGGACATGTGACAAAGGAAGGGAATGTGGCCGGACCGAGAGTCCTGGAACATATGGTAGATACAGTGCTCTACTTTGAGGGAGACCGTCATGCATCTTACCGTGTTCTGCGTGCTGTGAAGAACCGTTTTGGTTCTACAAATGAGATTGGTGTATTTGAAATGTGCAATACAGGACTGGAGGAAGTAAAAAATCCGTCAGAATACATGCTGAATGGAAGACCGGAGGATGCATCAGGTTCTGTTGTGGCATGCTCCATGGAAGGAACCCGTCCGATCCTGGTGGAGATTCAGGCTCTGGTGTGTCAAAGTAATTTTGGAATTCCTCGACGTACAGCAGTCGGTACAGATTTTAACAGGGTAAACCTGCTTATGGCTGTGCTAGAGAAGAAGGTTGGTATCCATTTGGGTACTTCGGATGCTTATGTGAATATTGCCGGAGGCATGAAAATGACAGAGCCTGCCATTGACCTGGGGATTTGCCTTGCCATTGTTTCCAGTTGTAAAGATGTGGTGATACCGGATAAGGTAATGGTATTTGGAGAGGTTGGTTTAAGTGGAGAGATCCGTGCAGTAAGCATGGCGGGACAGCGTGTGCAGGAGGCAAAGAAGCTAGGTTTTGAGACTGTTATGCTTCCGGAAGTATGTAAGTCTTCTGTGGGAAAGCCGGAAGGGATCAATCTGGTTTATGTGTCACAGATCCGTGATGCGATCAGTTATATTATGAGAAAATAGTTATTGGGGAATCCATAAATATTATTGCGGGTAGGAGAAAACGTTATGGCAGATGGAATCAATACAGTGATTTTTGATATGGATGGAGTGATTTTTGACTCTGAAATACTCGTGCTGAGCTCATGGAAAGAGGTGGCAGGGCGTTACGGAATTAAGGATGTTGAGAAGGTATGTCATGAGTGCCTGGGAACCAATAGTGCTGTGAGTAAGCAGATTTTTCTGAGACATTATGGTCAGGATTTTCCCTATGATGAGTATAAAGCGGAGATGGCGGAAGTGTTTTTTGCCCATGCATCTGATGGAAAGCTGGCAAAGAAACAGGGAGTTGAGGAACTGTTGAAATATCTGAAAGACAAGGGATTTAAAGTAGGGATTGCCAGTTCTACACGGGAGAAAATAGTACGCAGACAGATCTCGGAGGGGGGATTGCTGGAATATTTTGATCAGATCGTTGGAGGGGATATGGTGAAACATAGCAAACCGGAACCGGATATTTTTCTGGAAGCATGCGGGAGACTGGAATCAAAACCGGAAAATTGTTATGTGATAGAAGATTCTTATAATGGGATCAGGGCAGCACATGCAGCAGGAATGCATCCTATTATGGTGCCGGACCTGATGGAACCTACTGAGGAGATGAAGTCCCTTGCAGAACAGATTCTGGGATCCCTTTGCGAAGTACAGGAATTTCTGCAGGAGTCAGTCAGATAAATTTATTTGTTTTAGAAGTGTCAGTAATTGAATAAAAAAGAAATCTGTTTTTCCTGGTGTTTTTTAAAAGCTTTTTCAGGAAAACAGATTTCTTTTTTTGCTATAAGTTTTTACTTATGAGAGAACTCCTGTTGACTGTAAAAACAGGATAAACATCATAACCGGTGCAACATATCGGATCATGATACGATAAAGTTTTTTTCTGCGGAATCTGCTGCCGTTTCGTTCCATTTCATCAATGACATAATCAGGTGTCATAACCCATCCGATCAGAATGGTGGAAAGTAATGCGATAAATGGCATCATAACACTGTTACTGATGTAATCCATGATATCAAGCAGCTGTCCTGTAGAACCATTGGGCAATTCCACTTCTACATAGAAAATGCTGTATCCCAAAGCAATGATCGCTGAAGCGGCAAGATAAACTGCAGATAAAACAGAAACAGTTTTCTTTCTGCCTGTGTGGAAAATTTCCATACAGTTTGCAACGATAGATTCCAGCACAGAGATGCAGGATGACAGTGTTGCAAAAATAGCAGTCACAAAAAAGAGGATTCCTACAAATATGCCTGCTTTTCCCATGGCTGCAAAGACCTTTGGGAGAGAAACAAACATAAGGCTTGGACCAGCTCCCATTCCCTCTGTTCCGGAAAATACGAATACAGCAGGGATGATCATGGCACCTGCAAGAAATGCAACTCCGGTGTCAAAAATTTCGATCTGATTAACAGCCTTGTTTAAGTTTACATCAGGCTTTACATAAGAACCGTAGGTGATCATGATTCCCATGGATACGCTGAGAGAGAAGAACAGCTGACTCATTGCATCCAGTAAAATCTGCAAAAATCTCTGTACAGTAAGCCCCTCAAGATTTGGGGTCAGGTAATAAAGAAATCCCTGGATCCCGGTATGTACCTGTCCGGAAGAATCTGTATGTTTCAGAGTCAGGGAATAAATGGAGATGATGACAACTAGTACCAGAAGAATCGGCATCATCCATTTGGATACTTTTTCAATACCATCCTGCACACCATTGTATACAATAAATGCGGTTACACCCATGAAAATAAGTGCAAAAATAACCGGTGAGGTGGAGGAGGTGATAAAAGAAGTAAAATAATCATCTGCAGCGGCAGCTTTTGCCTGTCCTGTCAGGTAAACTACAGCATATTTGGTGATCCATCCACCGATCACCGCATAGTAAGTCATAATAAGAACAGGTACAAGAAAAGTCAGAATGCCTAAGAATTTCCATTTGGGCTTCATTTCAGTATAGGCGCCGATCGCACTTTTCTGAGTGCGGCGTCCGATTGCAATATCAGATGTAAGCAGAGTAAATCCAAATGTAAGTACAAGTATAAAATAAATGATTAAAAATAAACCGCCTCCGTCTTTGGCTGCAAGATATGGGAACCTCCATAAATTTCCTACTCCTACAGCACTGCCGGCTGCGGCAAGGACAAACCCCAGTTGTCCTGAAAAATGATTTGATTTCCTTTCCATAATAGATAATCTCCTGTATGATTTATGTTTGCTATAGTACGATAACATATGTTAACATATAAGTAAAATGAATGTTTTTACTAGTATATATTAAAAAAGGTAATGGATAAGAAAGAAGAAGTGTGAATGAAGGAAATAAGAGACAGATATGAAATTTTTTTGAAGGTATGTGAGACTGGAAGTTTTTCGAAAGCAGCAGAGGCGCTAAACTATACACAGTCGGGAATCAGTCAGATGATGGCCGGATTTGAGGAGGAACTGGGAGTACAGTTATTTGCAAGAGCTAAAAAGGGTGTAACTCTGACAGATAATGGAAGAATGCTGATGCCTTATATACAGGAGATGACAAATCAGAAAGATAAACTCAGACAGGCTGCTTTTAATATTAATCATAAAATAGAAGGAAAGCTCAGAATAGGGAGTTTTTCCAGTGTAACTGCAATGTGGATGCCGGAAGTGATTCATTATTTCAACAGAAATTATCCCCAGGTTGAGGTGCAGATCTTTGATGGAAATTATGATGAGATCAGAGACTGGATCATTCATGGGCAGGTGGACTGTGGATTTTTGTCTTCGATTGTTGCAGATAATCTGAAGTTTTATCCATTATGTAAGGACCCGCTCTGCGCTGTGATGCAGAAAAATCATCCCCTTGCAGAAAAGAAAAGTGTGAGGCTGGAAGAACTGTTGGAGTATCCTTTTATTATAGAGACTCCGGGATGTGATAATGATATTTTACATTTATTGGAAAGATGTAGAAAGAAGCCGAAGATCTCTTATAGCTTTCGGGATGATACACTTATTATGGCATTTGTGAAAAATGGGTTGGGAGTGACGATTTCACAGGAATTGGTTATGAAGGCATTTGCTGATGATGTTGAGAGCAGACCGTTGGAGCCAGGAAGATCCAGAGTTATTGGGTTGGCATTTGCGAAGACAATGAATTCGGTTGTTGCGAAAATTTTGGTGGAGTATTTTCAGCAAAGCAGGAAAGTATACAGGAAAGTATAGTGACTGGGAATGATAAAAAATAAAAAAAGTAAAAAAGGGGGTTGACAGTGGGGGATAGGAGTGTTATATTAGTTGAGCTGTCGGAAATAATTGTTTCTCAGATTGGGACAATTTAAATAGATTTCTGAAAGAAAAAAGAAATTAAAAAAAGTGCTTGACAACTTAAAACCTTTGTGTTAAAGTAATCAAGTCGCTTGAACAGAGCTGACAGTTATGTATCTGGACAACTTTTTGAGAAATCGAAAGAGTTGAAAAACTTTGAAAAAACTTGAAAAAAGTGCTTGACAAAGTAAAACAGATATGATAAAGTAAACGAGCTGTCGCAAAGACAGACAACCTTGATAACTAAACAGTGAAACACATACGATTCTCGAAAATTCTTTACACATGAGCATCGAAAGATGCGAATGCGGTTCGGTTCGTAAGAAACGAACTTCATTATTTGAGAACGGTTGAATAAACCAAAAACAGTAAAAACGAGAGATAGCTAGTTGGTTGTCTTGAGTAATCAAACACTTTATCAGAGAGTTTGATCCTGGCTCAGGATGAACGCTGGCGGCGTGCTTAACACATGCAA
>OLOY01000419.1_pt1 | contig 32471 bp, 20 predicted proteins | sample 1672771 | NCBI WGS metagenome assembly OLOY01 (sample SAMEA3136722, study PRJEB25190) | human gut metagenome
TTTGTCGTATTTCGCCTTACGAGAAGCGAACGATTCCTTCTTCTCGATTTTCTGCTTGTTCTCTTTGTCGATCTGCTCCATCGGGTTTTTGACGGAGTCGTCGGTCAAGGGGTCGTAGATTTCAGTCTTTACGACCTTGTTCATTTCATCCTGGGCGCTGCGGAACTTCGAAATCGCTTTGCCAACGGTTTTCGCGATGGCGGGCAATTTGTCGGGACCGAAAATCAAAAAGCCGAACAGGAGAATGAGGAAGAGCTCAGTTCCACCGATACCAAACACGGGACGACCTTTCCATTCGTGCATACAACCGTGCCATATTACCACACGCATGGGCGAGGCTAGCGCGCAAGGGGGTGCGAAACGCCCTCCATATCGAACCCATGCCACGTGCATATTTGGTTCGCAGCTTACACATATGAGCGCGTGGACATAAAGAAAGCCCCATTCTCTCAGAAGAATGGGGCTTGTTCGTTCACGTCAAGAGTCGGCAGACGGCAATCTGGCGAGTGCGGTTCAGGAGCAACCCTATACCGCCCCTTCTCCGCTTTCGCCAGTACGAATGCGAACCACCTGCTCGACGGGCGAGACGAAAATCTTGCCGTCGCCTACCTCGCCGGTACGGGCGGTATTGCAAATAAGCTCGACGGTGGAATTGACCTTATCATCCTCGACGACCACCGTGAGCATAATCTTCGGCAGCATGTTCACGATAACCTCGCTGCCGCGGTAGTACTCTTTCCAGCCATGCTGATTTCCGCAACCCTGCACCTGGGAAATAGTCATGCCTTTGATGCCAGCCTCGAGAAACGCGTCCTTGAGCGCTTCAAGCTTCGCCGGACGAACGATGGCTTCAATCTTTTTCATCGATGGCTCCTTTCGAAATTCCGAGCTACCAGTTAGTCCAGGCCATTGAACGCGGGGTATGCGCTCTCGCCGTGCTCGCGAGCATCAAGGCCTTCAGCTTCTTCCTCGACGGACACGCGCAGGCTGCCCTTAAACAGGACCTTCACCACAAGGCCGATGATGGCCGACATTACAGCAACGAACACGATGGTGATAAGGATGCCCTCGATCTGAGCGATGAGCAGCGTGGGATCACCGGTGTACAGCAGGCCGCCGAAGTCGGTCCAGGAGAGGTCGGGCACGCAGAAGATGCCGGTGAGCACGCCGCCCACCATGCCGCCGATGCCGTGGCAGCCGAATGCGTCAAGAGCATCGTCGTAGCCAAGCTTCGGCTTGAGGAACGCCATGGCCGAATAGCAAATGGGGGAAACGATGAGGCCCATGACAACAGCGGCCCACACATCAACGAAGCCAGCAGCCGGGGTGATGACGACCAAGCCGGCAACGATGCCCGTGCATGCGCCAACGAGCGTCGCCTTGCCAGAGCGCAGACGTTCAACGAGCATCCAAGAAATCATAGCGGCAGCAGGTGCAACCATAGTGTTGAGGAACGCGAGCGCAGCAACGCCATCGGCGGCGAATGCAGAAGCGCCGTTGAAACCGAACCAGCCGAACCATAGAAGCGAAGCACCCAGGGCAACAAAGGGAATGTTGTGCGGGCGATAGCTCATCATGCCGTAGCCGCGACGCTTGCCGAGCAGCACGCACAGGATGAGGCCCGTAAGGCCAGAAGAGATATGCACAACGTCGCCGCCAGCGAAGTCGAGTGCGCCAATGGTGTCGCCGATGAGCGAACCGTCGCCACCCCACACCATATGGGCCAAGGGGGCATACACGAGCAACAGCCAAATAGAGACGAACGCGAGCACCGCGCCAAACTTCATGCGGCCAGCCAAGGAGCCCGTGATAATAGCGATGGTGATAATGGCGAACGCAGCCTGGAAAGCGACGTCAACGAGCACGGGGTACGTGTCGTGGGAAAGCGCCAGATCGCCGCCACTCAACATGTTATCGAGCAGCCCCACGCAGAAAATCTGGTCGAAGCCGCCGAAGAACGGACAGCTGCCGTCGCCACCGTAGGCGAACGACCAGCCGGCCACAATCCACAACACGCCAACGAAACCAATTACGGCGATTGACATGAACATAGTGTTCAACACATTTTTGCGGCGAGAAAGGCCGCCATAGAAAAATGCAAGTGCCGGCGTCATCAAGAACACCAACATCGCGCCCAGAATCATGAATCCGGTGCTGCCTGGATCAAACATGATTGCTCCCTTCTTCCGGCGGGCGCATTGATTGCCGTTTGTGGAGCGGCCGTTCCCCATGCGTTTCCGAAATAAGGCTCGCGAAACCGAATATTCGAAAATGGCCTCTCCACACCCGGCGTTTTGTGCGCCCATGGATATGACGCACTTCATTATGGGGAGCTTCGACGTGCGCAAGGGGCGCACAAAGATGAGTTAACGGCTGAAAAACCAAGCCGTAACAAAGGCGAAACTGGCGTTACGAACAGGAAATATTCAAGTAATGAGGACGAAATAAATGCGCGCGTCTCCCGAATTCAGCCGCGGAAAGCGCAAGCATGGGACCGCCCTGCCGCAAGCCAGGCTTACACGCGCGAGATGAGCAGCTGGTTCACCGAAACGCCCTGCTCCGCCGCCTCCATTACCACACGCCGATGCTGCTCGGGGGTCATACGCAGAGCGTATTTTCCCGAATAGGTGCGGCATCCCAAAGGAACAGGCGGCTGTTCTCCGCTTTCACGCATATCGGCAAGGACATCGGCGACAAGCTCGCTCAAGCCGTTGAGCGCCTCTTTCTGAGAATCGGCAGCATTCGACAAGCTCGGGAATTCCGAAACGGACGCCACGAATGCGCCGTCTTCGCCCGACCAAAAAACGCGATACGTATACATGTCAGCGGTTGCCTTCATCGCTCAACACCTCCATAAGGTCGATTGCTCGAAGCAGTTGCGAAACCTGATATGGCGCGACGAACCCTTTACGATTTTGGATATTGATGCGCGGATTGCCTTGCCAGGGCGTTTTGAACACATGATGCGAACCGTGCGTTCGCGGCTCACCAAAATATGCCCTGCACACCCTATCGGCATCATGAAATCGCACGTGGCGAGGGTTGCGGCGCAGTTCCTCGAGCAATTCTTCTATCGTAGCCATACTTCCTTAGAATGATATCATATGTAATATCATTAATGAAGGCTTGCCTTCCTGTGCGAGCCTTCGCGTGGAAAGAAGTTAGCACTGAAACCTTGCCCGATTCTTGCCCAGACCCCCTGCTTTTCCTCTTGCTTTCGCGCCGTTTTCCTGCACTTTCGCTATTGCTCGGTCTGCTTCGCCCCCACCAAATCGAGCAGCTCTTGTTTCGAGTGGACCTCAAGCTTGGAATAGAAATGCCGCGCATGCGTCGACCAGGGCGGCACGTACTGCGTGCCTTGCTACGACAACCCGGACTCTTCCGTCGGCCTTGCCCTTGGCTCCGGCGCGTACGCGGGCAACGTCATCAACGAGTATCGGGGGCAAACCCAGAAACTTCGCTTTCTGCGATACCCCTCTTTTAACCCCTCCCATACAAGAGAAGACCAACCCTCAGGTTGGTCTTCTCTTCATTGCATGCAAATGGGCCTTGCGCGTTTAGCTCTGCCACAAATAGCCAGCGCCACGCACGGTTTCGATGTGCTGGGCAACCTCGGGGCCGAGCTTAGCGCGCAGGCGGCGCACATGCACATCGACCGTGCGGCTGCCGCCGTAATAGTCGAAGCCCCACACCTGGGAGAGCAGCACCTCGCGCGAGTAAATTCGTCCCGGATGCGTGACCAAAAACGACAGCAGGGCATATTCCATGAACGTCAAATCGATAGGCTCGCCATTGACCTTCACCTGATATGTCGCCAAGTTCACCGTGAGCGCGCCCATATGGATGAAGTCGGCATCGCTCGTCATTTCGCCCGGCCACAAGAGGCGACGGCAGCGAAGCTTGATCTCGTCGTCACTCGCGCCGCTGCATGCAAAATCGCTCGTCACGCGCACAGGCAGGCGCACCGACTTCATGCGCGATTCGTCGAGCATCAAAAACAGCGCGGAATCGCCGCCGCTGGCAAGCTCAGCTTCAATTGCGGAAATGTCACACCCGCCATCGGTGTCGTCAATCACGAGCAAATCGACGCCCAAGCCATGGCCGGAAGAAAGCGCCTGCGCGGGCGGCACTTTCAGCGCGCGCACGTCGGCATCCATGGAAGAGAATAACGCGGACGCACGCTCGAGCGTGATGGTGCGGCCGCACGAAACAAGAATTGTCTTGGAATGCATAGCGCGCCTCCCTACAGCCTTGCCAGATAACGATCGATTTCCCACGAGCTCACGTGCGCGCGATATTCCTCCCATTCGGCGCGCTTGGCCGAAATGAGGTTCTCGCAAATCACATCGCCAAGAATCTCGTGCATGAGTTCCGATTTCTCGAACTCGTCAATCGCCTGGGAGAGGTCGCGCGGCAAGTATTTCAAGCCGCGTTCGGCGATTTCAGCCTGAGAAAGCTTGAACAGGTTTTCTTCGACCGGCGCACACAGATCGAGACCTTCCTCGATGCCCTTGAGGCCCGCTCCAAGCATGGCAGCGTACGCCAAATACGGATTCGCCGCCGAATCGACGCTGCGCACCGCAATGCGCGTCGATGAGGGCTTGCTCGGCTTGTAGCGAGGCACACGCACCATGGCCGAACGGTTTCGGCTTCCCCACGACACGACCACGGGAGCGTCGAAGCCTGGCACCAGGCGCTTGTAGGAATTCACATATTGGTTGGTGATCAGCATGTATTCTGGCGCGTACTTCAAAAGGCCGGCGATATAGCTCTTGGCGACCGATGAAAGCCCCATGCCATCGGGGTCGTTCGTATCGGCAAATGCGTTGCCGCGCTCATCAAACAGCGACTGATGCACATGCATCGCGCTTCCCGGTTGGCCCTCGATAGGCTTCGGCATAAACGAAGCATGCACGCCCTGTGCATGGGCCGTTTCCTTAATGACAAGGCGCGCGGTCACCACGGCATCGGCGGCGGAAAGCGCATCGCAGAAACGCAAGTCGATTTCCTGCTGCGCCGGAGCCGCTTCATGATGCGAGTACTCAACGGGAATGCCCATCTTCTCGAGCGTGAGCACCGTTTCGCGGCGAAGGTCGGACGCATTGTCGAGCGGCGCCAAATCGAAATAGCCGCCCTTGTCGATAGGCTCAGGCGCGGAATCGCTCTTGAAGCAGAAATACTCGACCGCCGTGCCGATATTGACCGAATAGCCCATCGCGCCTGCACGCTTCAGCATATTCATGAGCACATGGCGCGAGTCGCCGGCAGCCGGCGCCCCGTCGGGCGTGCGCAAATCGCAGAACATGCGCGCCACGCCATCGTCGCTCGGGCGCCATGGCAGCACCTGGAAAGTCGACGGATCGGGGTGCACGAGCATATCGGAATCTTGCAAACTCGCAAGCCCGTCGATAGACGAGCCGTCAAAGCCGATACCCTCTTCAAACGCGATTTCGATATCGGAAGGCGTAATGGCGACATTTTTCAGATTGCCGAAAATATCGGTGAACCACAATCGCAAAAAGCGAATGTTGCGCTCTTCGATTTGCTTGATGACATATTGCTTCGTATCAATCATGAAAGCCCCCTGACGGCCGTTTTGAGCAAAGTCCGCTTGCGGCGAAAAGCGGACCGCAGTTATCAGGAATAATAGCATCGTGGGTGTTTATGCGGCTGTTAAAGGAATGTTACGAAGAAAACTCGAATCTATGAATAAGCGCCCGAACGAATTCGGGCGCTTGAAGTTTCGGATTCTGCAGCATGAGCCGTTATTCGATGACCTGCGGCGAAGCCGATTGGGTCTGGCTCGCGATGAGTTCCTCGCAATCGGCTGGAGGCATGGGCTTGTGGTAATAAAAGCCCTGCACAAAACGACAACCGAGATTTTTAAGGAAGTCGACCTGGCCTTTCGTTTCAACGCCCTCAACAACCACGGGCAGCTTAATCTTCTTCACCAGATTGATGGCCGATTGCACGATTTCGCTGCCGCGCTCGCTCGGCTCGACCGACATGAAACAACCATCGAGCTTCACGCAGTCGATATTCATGTCGCGCAGCATAGAAAGCGAGGATTGACCGCTGCCGAAATCGTCCATATACACAGCGTAGCCCATCGACTGTACTTGTCGTGCGAGCCTGTTCACGGACTCGCAGTCGCTCACGAATGCGCTTTCGGTTATTTCGACTTTCACATAGCGCGCAGGCACGCGATAGCGCCGCGCGAACTGATCGAGAACCGCCGCGACATCCATAGACATGATGTCGACATGAGAAACGTTAATGGAAATGGGGACCACGGGATCACCCGCGTCAAGGCGACCACCTATCCATTTAAAGACTTGCTTCCAAATACAACGGTCGAGCGAGCTCACAAAGCCGTTACGCTCAAGCACCGGCACAAATACCGCAGGCGATACGTAACCCCCGTCAGCGGTTCGCCACCGCGCAAGCGCTTCAGCGCCCACAATACGACCCGTCGAAATGTCACACTGAGGCTGCAGGAAGAACGTGACGTTTCCGCTATTCAAAGCGCGCTGGAAATCGGAGAGCAACGAGTGCTCCATCTCGTTTTGCTGGTATTCGTCCACATCGAAATATTGGATACGCTCTTTGAGTTCATGCTTCGCCTTGCCCAGGGCGAATTTCGCCTTGTCGCAATCGGCAAGCGAAATATCGGCACCGCGTTCAAGCGGAAAAACGCCAAACGCCGGCAAGAAACCGATGGCATCATCATGAGCGGAAACGATAGCGAGAATGCGGTAGTACAGACCATTGATTTGTTTTTTGTCGAATGGCATGCATACCATAAAATCGTCTTGGCCCCAATGGCCCGCGAAGCCCACGCCGTGCGCCTCCACATCGCGCAAGACGTCGCCAACCTCACCGAGCAGCGCGTCGCCCTCCCGCTTTCCATACCAATCGTTGAAAATGCGCATATGGCCCAAATCAATGTATACCATACAGCGCCGATCATCGGGATGCTTTATCGCATAGTCGTTTGCGTGACGCAAGAAGTCGTTGACACGAGGCAAACCCGTGATTGCATCGGTACTATGGGCCGCCGTCGCGTTGCGCGTTGCGGCACATGAAAGAGGATGGCTCTGCCCGGAAGATTGCCTGGAATGATTCACGACCTCAGCGACACGACGAAACAAATCGTCAATCACCATCATGGGACGTACCGCAATACGCGGATATCGCGCAATTGCCACCGTGGCGGGAAGCATAACGTCCATACTGCCCACACGCACGGGTTCGGTCACAAGACGAAGAACGTCATCCGCCCAGCCCTGCAAATTGCGGCCATCGTCGCGATCGAGCACAAGCACGTATTGCAAACCGTATGTGCGATATAGATGGGCGCCTTCCGCAAATCGCACATCGGCGCCTATACGCTCGATGGCCCGAGCGATTACACCGTTTGACACCTCGATGCCGTATGACACAATGAATTCTGACATGTCGCCGATTTGCAGCACGATGAAATCGGCACCTTGGTTGTTTTCGCGCCTATGGGTCAACTCGGCATTGAGCTCGCGAACATCATCGATGCCCGTTATTGGGTCGCTTCCCGCCGCTATGCTGCGATTCACGATGGTTCCCGCAAATATGCGCGGCTCGTCGGAACCGCCTTCCATCACGACGCCTTGGCAATCGACCGTCACATAGTGCCCCAACGCGTTTTTCGCGCGATACGTGAGACGGTGAGCCTTCTTCTCGCCAGAAAAAACCTGGTCGATATCGTTGGACCAGGCCCCACGATCGGAAGGATGAATGTGTTCAATCCAAATAGAGCCGGCATCGTACATCATGTCACCCGGCAAACCGAAATCGACCACCGCTTTGTGCGACCACCGCGACCAATTACTTTCGATATCGCACACAAATAGATAATGGCCTTCAGCCGTGAACGACATAGCCTGGAAAAGACGGCGTTGAATGCCCTGAGGGTCTTGGAACGCACGAGGGGACGCCGTGACGTCGGCCGGCCTTTGCACCTCGATAGCATCGTTTTTGGGGGTACCTTCCTGAGACACCACCACATTTTGTCGCGCCATACAGTACCTTCTCACAATCCACGCATTATTGAGGCGCTGTCGGTCGTGAACAAACCGCTCACGCGCCGTGTAATCAACCCATCGCCAGAAATCAAGCGATAACTGCTCAAATTATCGCACATTCAAACGTTTCGCCATCACACGATTCGCCTCAAGCTCAACGGCATCGTCGAGCGGAGCCAGTTCGAGCGCATCGCCGCGACGGTCAAAGGCCTGCGCGATAAGATAGTCGGCAACCTGCGGGTTTTTCGGCAACAGGGGGCCATGCAGGTAGGTGCCAATAAGGTTGCCCTGATGCACGCCCTCAAAACCGTCTTCGCCATTGTTGCCGAACGTCTTGCCGAGCACGCGGCCGAGCGGCTTTGCGTCGGGGCCGAGCGTCGTGCGTCCGCCGTGGTTTTCGAACCCGACAATCGGCGCATCGCAAATATCGCTTTGAATAACGGCATTGCCGATAAGACGGCCCTCGCCGCGCACGGTTTCCATATCGATGACCCCAAGGCCTTCGACCACCACATCGTCCATGGCGTAGCTATGACCCAAGAATTGGTAGCCGCCGCATACCGCGAGCAGCACGCCGCCATCGGCCACATAGGCGGAAAGCTCGCTTTTTCGCGCGACCATGGCGTCTTTCACGATCATTTGCTCTCGATCGGCGCCACCGCCGATGAACACGATATCGGCTTGCGAGAAATCCATGGCGTCGCCCATGCCAATCTCACGCACCTCGACGGGCAAACCACGCCACTGCAAACGACGCGTAAGGGCAATCACGTTGCCGCCATCGCCGTAAAGGTTCAAAAGCTCGGGGAACAAATGCACGATGGTAAGCGGCTTCACATCGTCGCGCACCGAGGGCATGTGGGCCCATTTCAAAGAATCGACCATGGCTTACTCCTCCCCCTTCGCGGCGGCTTCAAGGCCTTCGAGCTCGCGGCGAACGGCCGGCAGCGCGGTGTAGTTCGCAATGATGTACACCTTGCCATCGTCGACGCCCGTCGCAGCCAGCACATCGGCCACGTTCTCGACGATCTCGGCCTGAATGCCCGCATACTTCAGACGTACCTGCATGTCGTTCGCGCGCGTGCCGCCCACAAAGGCGCACAGGCCCTCGATCTGCGACCAGCGTTCGAAGTCGATATCCCAAAACCACGACACGTCGTGGCCATCGGCGTCGTTGTCGTTCACGAACAGCGCGAGCACGCGACCGCGCTCGTTGAGCACGATGCGAATGTTTTGGTTGAAGCCCGTGGGATTCTTCGCGAGGTTCGTCATGACCTTGCGCTCTCCCAAATCAAACGTTTGAAGGCGACCGTTCGTCGGGTGGTACTCGCGCACGGCAGCCTGATAGTTTTCGAAAGACACGATGCCCGACAGCTTCGAGATGGCATAGGCGGCAAGCACGTTGTACACCATGTAGGCGCCCGTGTGCCCCGTATGCACGCTGCGGCCATCGATATCGAACACGAAGCCGTCTTCCTCCAGACGCACATTCGTCGCCGCAAAAGCGAGCTCGGGACGCGCCCACCCGCAATCGGGACAACGATAGGCGCCGAGCTGGCCGTAGTGCACGTAGTCGTATTCCAACGCGCCGCCGCACTTTTGGCAGAAACGGCTATCGGAAATGCGGTCGGCGGAAAGGCCCATGTCACTCGCGATGCCGAACGCAAGCGATTTGTTGGGAATGCGGTCGGCAATGGCCGCACACAGCGGATCGTCGCCGTTGAACACGAACGTGGTTTCAGGCGTTTTCGCGAGCGCTTCAGCGATGGTGGCCTGAATGCGATCGATTTCGCCAAAACGGTCGAGCTGGTCGCGGAACAGGTTCAGCAGCATGAAATAATGCGGGCGAAGGCGAGGCAGCACATACTTGGTATACATCTCGTCGCATTCGAAGCAGCCCACGGGCGCCTGCGCGGCACTCGCGGCGTCGACAACCTTCGACGTGTCAGGCGCGAGCATGAGCGACGTCACGATGCCCGACTGCAGGTTGTTTCCCTCGCGATTGCAATACAGCGGCACGCCCGCGGTTTGCAAGCAATCGGCAACGAGGTTCGTGGTGGTGGTTTTGCCGTTTGTGCCCGAAATCACAGCTACGGGATTCACCTTTTTCGCCAGGTCGACCAAAACCGTAGGATCGACCTTGAGCGCCATGGCGCCTGGAATATTACCGGCCGAGCGATGCATGAACGTTTCGCCGCCCCATCGGGCCGCTCGGCCCAAAGCCACGGCAGCCGCCGCACGAATTCCCATATATGTCACCTCGCGAATATCGCCACAACAAGAAAGGGGCATGCGGCCCCTTTCGCTTCGTGTCATTCTATCATTGGCGCCAATGCGTCACCCGCAGACCCGTTAAACGCTCAGAGCATTTAACAGGTCTGCCGAATAAACGTCAGCGAGCACGAGCCCATGAATCTAGCCGCAAGGCCAGACTAGCAGTAGAAAAGCATGTCGTCGTACGTCGGAACGGGCCAATAGTCGCTTGCGACAATAGGCTCCATGGCGTCAACCGCGGCACGCAGCGCATCCATCGCGGGGCGCACCTTGTGGGCATACGCGTTGGCCTGCTCTTGGGAATCGGCAATCGCTTCGGCCGCGACATGGGCATCTCGCAAAGCATCGAGGCCGTCGTAAATCGCGTTCACGCCTTCGGTGAGCGTCTTGAGCTCGCGGTGCTCATGCGACATGGGCGCATCGGGCATCGCGGCGGTCACCGTGGTAATGCCCTTAGCGATCTTCGTGGCATACGCGCTGATCACGGGCAAATACGTGCGACGCGCCATGACTTCCATGGTGTTCGCTTCAATATTCATGAGCTTGTTATACTTCTCAAGCTTCACCTCGTAACGGCTGCGTGCCTCGACGGGCGAAAGCACGCCCATCTCAGAGAACAGCTCGAGGTTCTTCTCAGCAACGAAGCACGGCAACGCATCGGCGGTCGTGGCGAAGTTGCACAGGCCACGGCGCTCGGCTTCGACATGCCATTCCTCAGAATAGCCGTCGCCCGAGAACAGGATGCGCTTGTGCGCCTGCAGGCTCTTGCGAACCCAATTGAGCGCGGCATGCTCGAATTCCATGTCGCCGCGCGCCTCCATGGCATCGGCGAATTCCTTGAGCGTTTTCGCCACGGCGGTGTCGAGCACGGTATTCGCGTCGGACACGTTCACGCTCGAGCCCGGCATGCGGAATTCGAATTTATTGCCCGTGAAGGCGAAGGGGCTCGTACGATTGCGGTCGGTCGTATCACGCTCGAGGTTCGGCAACACGTCAACGCCGAAGTCGAGCTGCTCGCGCAACGTGTGCGCGGCGGTTTCGCCCGAGGTAAGCGCGTCGATGATGCTCGAAAGCTCATCGCCCAAGAAGATCGAGATAATGGCCGGCGGAGCCTCATGCGCGCCCAAGCGATGGTCGTTTCCGCAGCTTGCAACGCTCATGCGCAGCAAGTCTTGATAATTGTCGACCGCCTCAATAACACAGGTAAGGAATACGATGAACTGCAAGTTCGCCTCAGGCGTGTCGCCCGGGTCGAGCAGGTTCTCGTCCTCGGTGCCGAAGCTCCAGTTGTTGTGCTTGCCCGAGCCGTTAATGCCCTCAAACGGCTTTTCGTGCTGCAGGCACACGAGACCATGATGGCTCGCGAGCAGCTTCATCATTTCCATGGTGAGCAGGTTCTCGTCAACCGCGCGGTTCACGTTGCAAAACACCGGGGCGAGCTCATGCTGGCAAGGCGCGACTTCGTTGTGCTTGGTTTTCGCGGCAACCGCGAAGCCCCACAACTCGTCATCGAGCTCTTTCATGAACGAATTCACCGTAGGGCGAATGGCGCCGAAGTAATGTTCGTCGAGCTCTTGGCCCTTGCACGGCGGCGCGCCAAACAGTGTGCGGCCGCACACGATGAGGTCTTGGCGACGCTCGTAATCTTTTTCAGAAATAAGGAAGTATTCCTGCTCGGTGCCCACGTTGACCGTGACGTGAGCGGGATTTTTGCCGAACAGCGCAAGCACGCGTTTCGTCTGCTTGTCGAGCGTGGCCATAGAGCGCAGGAGCGGAGTCTTCTTGTCGAGCGCCTCGCCCGAATACGAGCAAAACGCCGTGGGCACGCACAGAACTTCGTCTTTAATGAATGCGGGGCTCGTGGGATCCCACGCGGAATAGCCGCGCGCCTCAAACGTTGCGCGCAAACCGCCATTGGGGAAGCTCGATGCATCGGGCTCGCCCTGAACGAGCTCTTTGCCCGAGAATTTCACAATCGCCGTGCCATCGCCCACCGGATCGAGAAAAGCGTCGTGCTTTTCCGACGTGATGCCCGTAAGGGGCTGGAACCAGTGCGCGAAATGCGTGGCGCCATGCTTGAGGGCCCATTCCTTCATGCCGTGGGCGACGGCGTTTGCCACGTCAAGATCGAGCGGCTTGCCCTCCTTCACGGTTTCAGAAAGCTTCTTGTACACGTCAGAGGGCAAGTATTCCTTCATGACGTGATCGGAGAAGACCATGGTTCCATAACGACTCGTGAGGTCGGCGTTCATGTGGGCTCCTAAATCGATTGTTCGTTCAGCGAAAACGAGGCTGTGGCGTGCCTTCATAAAAGTTTCCACCATGTTTCGAAAGCCATTCTAACGGTATGCGTGCGCTTTCGCCGCCTAAAGCGCGCAAGCGGCAAAAACTATACGAATCAATGCAAGACGGTCGTCGCACGACGAAGGGGTGCATGCCCCGCAAGCAAAACGCCCCGCTTCATACCAAAACGGGGCGCTCTTCATAGTTTTTAGGAAAGGCGCAGCGACGTGTTGAGCCAATCGCTGTCGGGCCGACAAATGAGCCTTGCATTGTTGTAAGCCATCTTCATGGTAAGGATCGTTTGCCCAATATAGGCCCCCGATTCCATAAGCTCAACGACAAGCGCGACATCGGGCTGCTCGTTTTCGGTAAGATCGAGCGGAAGAAGCAGGCTCATCGTGTTCTTTGTGGGATAAAACGCCGGAACGGCCGTTTTGAAATTCCACTCGACACGCTTTTGGGCAAGCTCGATAGCGTCATCGAGCCTATTGATAAGCCTGCGCTTGATTCTCACGTTGTCCTCGACAGCCTCGCGAAGCTCATCGTACGCGGCGCGTCTCGACGTGTCGTCCTCGGCATGCATCGTTTTGTCGAGCGCCTCTATCGCATCATCTGCGCCACGAAGCTCTTCAGCGAGAAATGCCTTCGGCAATCGGTCGATGTTGTCGAGAAGAATGTGGTCGACATCGCGCTGAAGCGTTCGACTCCCATCAAAAAGCAGGTCATCCTTCTTTTCGACATACGACGCCCTTTGTGGCAGAGGCTCAAACGAAGCCACGAGCTTCTTTCCCCACATTCTCGAACCCGCTTTGCAGAACGCCTCGAAGCGCCAAGGCTGCTCCATGTTCGACGGGGAGAAGCACGCATAAATCGCCTCATACGTCGCGTCGACGAGGCCCGTATTGAATGCGGCGATTCCCCTTTCGCGGTTTTCGAGCACTTTGCCCTCAGCCTGCAACCTATAGAAGGTATACGTGAGATAGCTTTTGAGAATCGAATTCGACTTTGGCTCGTCGTCGGCTTCGAACCCCCACTTTTCAGCGAGCGCCATCTCGGCAAGGCTTTCGATCGTATCGTCGAAATTCCCCAGGTAGGCCCAATCGAAAAGCGCGTGGCCAGCGCGCACCTTTTGCCGAGCGAAGTTGTCCACGAAGCAGACATGCCACGGCAGTGCGCCCGGCCTTTCCGCCCCGCGATCGCGTTTGATGGAAACCTCGACGAGCGTTTCTCCGTCGTCGCGCACGATGCTCACGGGGAAAATGACCTTGCCTTCGTAATACCGAAGCACGCGGTTGGACAGCGCATAGTCCCAATCGCGATTCAGCAATTCCAATACGTCGATATTGCGCTGCTCATATTCGGCAATCTGTTCGTTGCGGCGCTGCGACACCCAGACGAACGAAGAAAACTCGGCATCCATTGAATCGAGCTCGTTCAAAACGGCGAGGGGCACAGGGTTCACGAGATAATCTTCGGATTCCTGCATGCCCGCAAAACCGTCCTCCATAAGCGCTGGGAGCGGCTCTTTGGGGAGTCGGGGCTTTTCCGATTCGGCCTTCGCCTCGGCAACGCAATCGCGACGCAGCTTCATATGCTCGACAATGGGAACATACGACAGAAACCACGCAGGCCCGCCTTCCTGCGCATTCTCAGAGATAGAGAGCTCAACGGCCTCGCCATTCGCCATTTCGATATGCGTTGGGAAGCTGATCGTTTTCGCGTTGTGCATGCGCAATGCGCCCTGAGAAAAAGCCTCGCGCCAGTCGGCGCTGACAAGGCTCATGAAGTCGAGACCCGGCCCATACAGGCTCGAGAGTTTCGACCTCGACGCATACGGAATGAAAGCGAGCTTCAGCAAATCGTCCGACAACTCGCCAAGAAGCCCTGCAGGAACGGGGGCTTCGACATATTTCTGCAAGCGAGCAGCGCTTGCGATGAGCTGGCAATCGGCGTCGCATAAAAGGCCTTCGTTCATCTGCTGCTCATCCATAGAGGTCTCCTTGACTCTCAATACATACCGTCGCGATTCGTTGGGTTTCGCGCCCGCGTTCGCCCAGCGTTATTCTGCCAGAAAATCGATGGCATATTGCGCGGCAAGCGCCGCACCGTTTTTCAGAACGCTTTCATCGACCGTATAGTACCCGCTGTGCTGAGGATACACCGCATCAACATCGGGGTTTCGGCAGCCAAGGAACACAAACACGCCAGGCACGATATCGAGATATTCGCTGAAGTCTTCACCTGCGAGGGTACCTTCGTAATCGCTGACCGCCTCTTCGCCGAACAGCTTTACGACAGACTTGCGGCAACGCTCGGCGCATTCGGAATCGTTCGACAGGCCGGCATTGCCTTCTTGATACGTGAGTTTCGCCTTCGCGTTGAACGCTTTCGCCGAACGCTGGATAAGATGCTCCAGGCGCTCGGGCATGGCTTTGCGCGTTTTGTCGCTCCACGTACGAATCGTGCCCGTAAGGTAGGCCGAGCCAGCCATGATGTTGCGGGCTTCGCCTCCATGGATTTCGCCCACGGTAACCACGAGGGGCTCGAAGGGGGAAATGTCGCGGCTCACAAGAACCTGAAGCGCCACCACGATTTCGGCCGCAACCACCACGGCATCGACGCCTTTGTGGGGCATGGAGCCATGAGCGCTCACGCCCTTGATGTCGATACGGAACCAGTCGGTGTTGGCCATGCGCTGACCAGGCGCGCATGAAATAGTTCCCGCATCGACTTCGCTCCAAATATGCGTGCCGAAAATCGTATCGACGCCATCGAGCGCTCCCGCCTTGATCATCATGCGAGAGCCAACGGAGCATTCCTCGGCAGGCTGGAACAGCAAGCGCACTTCCCCATGGATTTCATCGGTCATGCCCAAAAGAATGCGCGCCGCGCCGAGCAGCATGGACATATGGCAGTCGTGGCCACACGCATGCATGACGCCTTCGTTTTCCGACGCATACGGAGCGCCCGTGAGCTCGGTTACGGGCAGGGCGTCAATGTCGCTTCGCAGCGCGATGCGACGGCGCGGATTTCCCTCTGCGTCATACGCGTCAGGCGCCGTTCCTTTGATGGTCGCGATAATACCGTTTCCAGGTACGCGGGTGTATTCGATGCCCATAGAGGCAAGACGCCAGCAAAGGGCATTTGCCGTCTCGATCTCTTTCAGCGATAGCTCGGGATGCTTATGGAAATAACGGCGTTCAGCGATGATTTCCTTCTCCATGTCTGCCGCGCGTTGTTTGATTTCCTCGCTTACCTGAGAAATTGCGCTTTCCTCGTTGCGGGTTCCAGCTTCGCCGACGCTCGCCATGCCTGTGCACCTTCCTTATAAGTTCGCATGCGCTTACTTTGCGCTTTGTTCGGCAGCAACCCTAGCATAAACGCACGCGCGTGAGCCATTCTTCACGGCGGCAAAACATTTTGACGGGGTCAAAAGCCCGAATCGCAAAAAAAGGAGATGCGACGAAGATCCTCGACTAAATCCAGTTGACTCTTTGCATGGTTTTCCGAAAGCGAGGCAAGCAAATGAGCCATCCGCCTCTTTTGTCGGAAACACGCAAGCAAAACAATCGGTCGAATGCTATTGCATGATGCAGTATTCCGTCGTTGTATCAGCCATCCAAACAGGCTCTTCTATCTGCAGAGACTGATCGACTTCGCATTCGCGTATGCGAACGTTGTAGCGCTTAATGAGACGCGCAACCCCCGATTCAACGCGCGCTGATTCAAACAACGCCATTTCTTCGACATTCGTTCCAACAAACGTTTCGATGCTCTGCACGGAGACCCTGTCTCCAATTCCCTCGGAATTGAACAGGCCAGAGGCAAATTGGACAGACGATTCGGGAACAAGCACCACGGAACGAAACCCTTGACGCAAGTTTTCTTTCACCCTGTCGGCAAGCTTGGCCGCAGGAGCCACAGTAACGTGAAACGCGGTATTACCCAGTTGGAAATCACCCTGACGGTCGGTTTGTTGGTCGGCAGCGTTGGCCTTATCGCGACCAACTTTGAGCTGGGGAAAACGAAGCTCCAACTTTGCCCCAACCAAATGCTGAGCAACAATGCCCGTTGGTTGGTCTGCCCTGTTTTTCGCCGTCTGGAGAATATCGGCGACAATTGCGGCAACTGGTTTTTTACAATCGATGTCAACGGCGATGCGCTTCTTATCAAAATAATCGAGTTGAACGCGCCGAACGAAAAAACGCTGCAATTCATCGGCAAGGCGCTCGCGCTGTTCCTGCGTCGGGTCGAACGGAGCAATTGCCTCGGTAATATGCTCGGCAAGCTCAGTGGCAATAACCAACGTGCCACGGGAGGTGCGCCCTCCCTCCGACGTGAATTTCCTTTCCTCGCCGAATCGGGAAAGCACAGTTTTTACCAGCTTTCCGCTGAGGCCTTTCACCTGACTATTCTTTTCCGACTTAATGGTATCCGCCGTCAGGGGAAAATGGTCGCGCAGCAACTCTCCAATAGCCATCCCGCTGGTCATGACATTGGTATTGACATTACCCTTGGCGTTGCGATGGCTTTCATACCAAGCCCCCGCAACCTCAAGCGCCGTTTGATCCAATGACTTATCCGGCATAGCACACCTCACCAAAACCCGCCTTGTGCCGCAACGCGGGAACAACCGCGGAACGCATGAGCCACGTCACGGCAGGAACCGCCACAGCATCACCAAACGCGTATTGAATTTGCGACTCCCTAAAACCATCAAGCGCAAAACCGTACGCGCCTTGCAGCTTGGCATATTCCGCGCCGGTCATCCACCGAATGGCGATATCACCTTTGCCAAGAAATACCACAGCCTGTTTCGACGAACCGCCCCGAGCTGTTCTGAGGCATCCAGCAATATCATCGTCCCTTAGCTCCCATACGGGTTTTCCATTTCGGGTTCTTCGATAAGCCGTGCGCGCCACCACAGTTGATGAAGCCTTCAGCCCTTCCATGCGCTCGGCCTGAATCGCGCTCAACGAACTCATGAATTTGCCAATACGCTCAGCGTTCCACCATCGCGGGTCATCGGCGTCAAGTTTGTCGGCAATGCTCGTGAAACCTGAGACCATGAGGTCGGGAACGGCGGGAAGCGGCGTTATATGAGTCTTAAGAGAGCTATCAGAATGAATCCAGGAGAGCTTGTCGGGGCGAACCGCGGAATCCAAATAACCGCCATCAATGGGATTGAGCAGACCGACGACGAACATCCTAGGACGCGATTGGGGAAGCCAGCGACGAGCGTTCAATTCGAACGCATCCACCGAATACCCCAGGCTATTGAACGCCTCTACGACCATCCTGAAATCGCCGCCATCGTGAGACGATGCCAGGCCGCACACGTTTTCCAGCACCAAGGCCTGAGGCTTTCTCTCGCCCATTCCTTTAATCACATTAAGGAAGCCGAAGAAAGCGCTCGATTCACGGCCTTCAACGAGTCCATGCCTCTTCCCCGCCAAAGAAAGATCGGTACACGGGCTTGATGCCCAAGCGATATCGGCACGCGGAACGGTATTTGCATCGACCGAAAACACATCTTGGCAATGGAGATCGGTGTCACCCCATTGAGCCTTGTATATCTCGCACTTAGTTGCATCAATATCGTTAGCCCAAATAGTACTTATGCCGGCCTTCTCCATGCCAGCGCGAGCGAGCCCAATGCCCGAGAAAAATTCGATAGCCGAGAAGGAACCCGGAACTTGCACCATACTGAATCCTTCCAAGCTTCCACGCCCTTTCAATCGACTTATAACGTTGCATTGTACCCGAGGGTCCATCGAGCTATCACGAATTCCAGGAATTCCCTCGTCCCGTCATCCCCGCATTCATTGGCCGCAATAAACGCCAATTATTGAGGCTATCCCATTGACAAATGCAAAGCAATCGCCGCCTTAGTTTCTCAATGCAGTGCCCTGTATTGCCTATACAGAAAAGGGCTCCGCCTTTCGACGGAGCCCTTGGTTTGCGTTAAGCGGTGCTTACTCGGCGTCGTCCTCGGAATTGGACTCGGCTTCGTGCTTCTCGCTCGTCTCACCGAAGCCCAAGTCGCCCAGGCCGCCCAGCAGGGCGTCAAGTTCGCTCAGGTCGCGATGATAGCTGCGCGGCGGCAGAGCCTCGCCCAGCATTTCCTCGCCTTCGGTGTTGAACGTCGCCGGCGAATCGCCGCCGATGAGCACCGTGTCGTCGGGGCTGAAGACCATGTCGAGCAACTGGCTCATGTCGTCGTTGGACGCAGCCAGGTCGTCCTCGATGAGATAGCTCAGGCTATGCTCGGCAAGGCCGGTCTTGAGCTCTTCGATAGCCTTGGCGCCAATGCCTTCGATGCGCAGAAGCTCATCTTCGGTGTAGCCGACCAAGTCGCCAACGGTCTCGATGCCCGCTTCGCTGAACTTGTTAGCCCAACGCTGCGAAACGCCCAGGTCGTCGTAGAGGTACAGACGCGCGTCCTCGTCGGAGAGCTGGTTAGCGCGGCCACCACGGAAGCTGCCGCCACCGAAGTAGTTGCCGTAGCCACCCATGTAGTTCTCGTCGAGCGACCAGTCCTGAGGCTGGGGCAGCAGGTCTTCGATTTCGCGAAGCTCACGCGGCGCGTAATCGGGCAGCTGCTCTTCACCCTCGGGATGCACGGGAGCACCCTTGTAGGTGAGGCCGACCTTGTGGTAACGAGGAAGACCCGTACCAGCAGGAATCGGCTTGCCGATGATGACGTTCTCCTTCAGGCCGGCGAGAACGTCGGTCTTGCCTTCGATCGCGGCGTCGGTGAGAACCTTGGTGGTCTCCTGGAACGACGCGGCCGACAGGAACGAGTCGGTAGCCAGCGAAGCCTTGGTGATGCCGAGCAGCAAGGGCTGGCCCACGGGGGGCTGCTTGCCTTCTGCAATGAGTTCGTTGGCAACGCGCTCGAACTCGTGGCGGTTCACCTGACGACCGGGCAGAAGCTCGGAATCGCCGGCTTCCATAACAACGACCTTGCGCAGCATCTGACGCGCGATGACCTCGATGTGCTTGTCGTTGATGTCTACACCCTGGGACACGTACACGTCCTGGACCTGGGCAACGATGTAGCGCAGCGTGGTGTTCGGGTCGGTCAAACGCAGCAAGTCGTGTGGGTTCACAGAACCCTTGGTGAGCTGCTGGCCAACCTTCACAGCGCAGCCGTCGATGATGCCAGGCAGCATCTGCGCACGCGCCGAAACGACGTACTCGCGGAAGTTGCCCTCGGTGTCATGCACGGTGAGCGTTTTGGTGGTCTTGTCGCCGGTAATCTGCAGGGTACCTGCGATTTCGGCGAGCACAGCCTGGCCCTTAGGCTTGCGAGCCTCGAAAAGCTCGGTAACACGAGGCAGACCGTGCGTAATGTCGTCGCCAGCAACGCCGCCGGCGTGGAACGTACGCATGGTGAGCTGCGTGCCCGGCTCGCCAATGGACTGAGCGGCGATAATGCCGACTGCAGTGCCAATGTTCACCGGACGGCCCGTGGCCAAGTCCCAACCGTAGCACTTCTGGCACACGCCATGTTCAGCGTGGCAGGTCATGACCGTGCGAATGACGACCGTGTCAATGCCAGCAGCCTCAAACGCCTTGAGCTGATCCATGCTGGTGATGTAATCGCCAGCGAGCAGATCGCCCGTGTCCTCGAGCAGGCAACGACCGATGAGGTTCTCGTCGATCTCGCCCTTCTCGTTGTGCAGCGGGTAGGGAACGCCCTCGGGCGTGCCGCAGTCAATCTCGCGAACGATAACGTCCTGCGCGACGTCGACCAGACGACGGGTCAGGTAACCCGAGTCAGCCGTACGCAGAGCGGTGTCGGTCATACCCTTACGAGTGCCGTGCGTGGAGATGAAGTACTCCAGAACCGAAAGGCCCTCGCGGAAGTTCGACTTAACCGGGCGGTCGATGGTGCCACCCTTGGTGTTGCCCATGAGGCCGCGCATACCAGCCAGCTGGCGAATCTGCTTGATGTTACCACGAGCACCAGAGTCGGCCATCATGTAGATGGGGTTGTACTGGTCGAAGTTAGCAGCCATGGCCTCGCCGATTTCCTCGGTGGTGTCGTTCCAAATGTCAACGACCTGCTTATGGCGCTCTTCGGGGCTCATGAGGCCCATCTCGTAGTCTTCATCGATTGCGTCGACCTTGGCGTCGGCAGCGGCAAGCAGCTCAGCCTTGTTCGGCGGCATGGTGGCGTCGAAAACGGACACCGTGATGCCGGCCTTGGTGGCGTAGTGGTAGCCAGCGTTCTTCAAGCCGTCCAAAATGGCAGGCATATCGGAAACGTCGTAGCGGTTCGAGCACTCTTCAATGAGGCGGCCGATTTCCTTTTTGTTCACAACGTAGTTGACGAACTGATGGTCCTCAGGCAGCACGTTGTTGAAGATGATGCGGCCGATGCTCGTTTCGAAGCGCTCGCCGGCCTTCACGGTCTCGAAATCGCTGAACGATTTCGCAATCTGCATGTCGCGCGTAGCACGAACAGAGATGCGAGCCTGAATGTCTACGCCCGTACCAGCCTCGAACTCGTCGAGCGCGTCCTTGACGCTCGCGAAAACGCGGCCCTCGCCCGGGAAGCCATCGCGAACCGTGGTGAGGAAGTACATACCGATGATCATATCCTGAGTAGGAATGGTCAACGGGCGGCCATGAGCCGGCGACTTGATGTTGTTGGCGGACAGCATGAGCACGCGAGCCTCAGCCTGGGCTTCGTTGCCCAGCGGCACATGCACAGCCATCTGGTCGCCGTCGAAGTCGGCGTTGAACGCGGTGCAGACCAGCGGGTGCAGCTTGATGGCCTTACCCTCGACGAGCACGGGCTCGAAGGCCTGGATGCCCAGACGGTGCAGGGTAGGTGCGCGGTTCAGCAGCACGGGGTGGTCAACGATGACCTCTTCGAGGACATCCCACACGTAGCTTGCGCCACGGTCGACAGCGCGCTTGGCAGCCTTGATGTTGGCGGCGTACTCGAGCTCGACCAGGCGCTTCATAACGAAGGGCTTGAACAGCTCCAGAGCCATCTGCTGCGGCAGGCCGCACTGGTGAATCTTCAGCTGAGGACCAACAACGATAACCGAACGGCCAGAGTAGTCGACGCGCTTGCCGAGCAGGTTCTGGCGGAAGCGGCCCTGCTTGCCCTTGAGCATGTCAGAGAGCGACTTCAGCGGACGGTTGCCCGGACCCGTGACGGGACGGCCGCGACGGCCGTTGTCGAACAGCGAGTCGACAGCTTCCTGAAGCATGCGCTTCTCGTTGTTCACGATGATCTCGGGGGCACCGAGGTCGAGCAGGCGCTTCAAACGGTTGTTGCGGTTAATCACGCGACGATACAGGTCGTTGAGGTCGCTCGTTGCGAAGCGGCCACCGTCGAGCTGCACCATGGGGCGCAAATCGGGCGGAATAACCGGAATGACGTCAAGAATCATATCGGAAGGCTTGTTGTCGCTCTTCATGAAAGCGTCAACGACCTTCAGGCGCTTAATAGCCTTGGCGCGCTTCTGGCCCTTGCCATTCTCGATGGTGTCTTTGAGCTCTTCGGCAACAGCCTCCAGGTCCATGTCATCAAGCAGGTCGCGCACGGCCTCGGCGCCCATTCCGCCACGGAAGTAGTCGCTGTAGTTCATGCGCATCTCGCGATACAAGGCCTCGTCGGGCACGAGCTGCTTCGGCACGATCTTCAAAAACGCGTCGAACGCCTCGGTGCGCAGAGCCTTGCGCTCGTTGTATTCGTCATAGATGTCGGCGATTTCAGCCTCGACCTCTTCGGGCTCCATGCGCTCGTCGTCGTCGATTTCGTCGGCGAACTCGTCGTCTTCCGGAACGTATTCCGTGGACAGACGGCGGGTGGCCTCGATCAGGCGATCGCGCTCGGCATCGAGTTCTTCAAGGTCGGCGGCGAGCTCGTCGCGCAACTCTTCGACATCCTCATCGCGAGCCTCGGTATCGACCCAGGTCACAATGGAGCTGGCGAAGTACAGAACCTTCTCGAGCTCTTTCGGGGCAATGTCAAGCAGGTAGCCCAAGCGGCTCGGGGAGCCCTTGAAGTACCAGATGTGGCTCACGGGAGCCGCAAGCTCGATGTGGCCCATGCGCTCGCGGCGAACCTTGCTGCGGGTAACTTCGACGCCGCAGCGCTCGCACACGATGCCCTTGAAGCGAACGCGCTTGTACTTGCCGCAGGCGCATTCCCAGTCTTTGGTGGGGCCAAAAATTTTCTCGCAGAACAAGCCGTCCTTTTCGGGCTTGAGCGTGCGGTAGTTGATGGTTTCGGCCTTCTTGACCTCGCCATGCGACCAGCTGCGAATATCCTCGGCGCTCGCGAGAGAGATGCGCAGGGCGCTGAAGTTGCTCACGTCGTAATCGCTCATTTACTCTTCCTCTCCTTCGCCGAAGGTGGACTTCGGCTCATCGGAGCCGATCAGGCTCTCGACATCGGGGTTCGCGTCGGTCACGTCGTTCATCATGCTCTGAAGGTCGGCAGCGATGTCGCTTAAGGCATCGGCCTGTTCCTTCTCGGTCTTGGAAGCGTCGTTCATCATGTTCGAGAGCATGTCGTCGTCACCCTCGTTGTGATGACGGCTCGCCATGGCCGCCTTGGCTTCAAGCTCGGCGGCGTCGAAGTCGATCGCCTTGTGGTCTTCGCCGATCATCTCGACGTTGAGGCCCAAGGACTTGATTTCCTTCAACAGAACCTTGAACGACTCGGGCACCTCCGCGGGCGGGATGTTCTCGCCCTTGACGATTGCCTCGTACGCCTTCACGCGGCCCGACGTGTCGTCGGACTTGATGGTCAAAATCTCCTGCAGCACGTTGGAAGCGCCGTACGCGTACAGCGCCCAAACTTCCATCTCGCCGAAGCGCTGGCCGCCGAACTGGGCCTTGCCGCCAAGAGGCTGCTGGGTGATGAGGCTGTAAGGGCCGGTCGAACGAGCGTGGATCTTGTCGTCGACCATGTGGCCCAACTTCAAGATGTACGGGAAGCCGACCGTGATAGGCTCGCGGAAGCGCTCGCCCGTGCGGCCGTCGTAGAGCCACGTCTTGCCGAACTCATTGAGCTGCGGCACGAACTCGTCGCGGGCTTTATCGCCGTACTTCGCATGGTTCAGGTTGATGAGGTTGCGGTTCGCCTTGCCAATGACGTCGACGATCTCTTCCTCGGTCGCGCCGTCGAACACGGGGGTTGCGACGTACTTCGGACCCTCGACGGCCTCGGTGGTTTCGGCCTCGTCGGACCAACCCCACTTAGCAGCCCAGCCGAGGTGGCATTCGAGCAGCTGGCCGACGTTCATACGGGAAGGAACGCCCAAGGGGTTCAACATGACGTCGATCGGCGTGCCGTCGGCGAGATAAGGCATATCTTCAACAGGCAGAACGCGAGAGATAACACCCTTGTTGCCGTGACGGCCGGACAACTTGTCGCCCTGCTGCACCTTACGCTTCTGAGCGATGTACACACGCACGAGCTCATTGACGCCCGGAGCCATGTCGTCGCCGTTTTCGCGGCTGAAGCGATAGATGCCCACAACGCGTCCGCCAGCGCCATGAGGCACCTTGAGGGACGTGTCGCGAACCTCGCGAGCCTTGTCGCCGAAGATGGCGCGCAGCAGGCGCTCCTCAGCGGTGAGCTCGGTTTCGCCCTTCGGGGTGACCTTGCCGACCAGAACGTCGCCAGGGAACACCTCGGCGCCAACGCGAATGATGCCGTCGGCATCGAGGTCGGCGATCATGTCGTCGGAGATGTTCGGAATCTCGCGGGTGATTTCCTCGGGGCCGAGCTTCGTGTCGCGAGCGTCGACTTCGTATTCAGAAATATGGATAGACGTGAGCAGGTCTTCAGCAACAACGCGCTCGGACACGATGATAGCGTCCTCGTAGTTGTAGCCTTCCCAGGTCATGTAAGCGACCATGAGGTTCTGACCAAGCGCCAGCTCTGCGTGGTCGCAGCTGGGGCCGTCGGCCAAAACGTCGCCCGCATGGACCTCGTCGCCCTTGCGCACGATAGGCTTGTTGTTGATGCAGCCGCTCTGGTTGGAACGCTGGAACTTCGGAACCAGGTACTCGTCGAACTCGCCTTCATCATTCTTGATGATGATGGTAGAGCCGTCGACGTAGTCGACCACGCCGGGGTTCTGGGCAACGAGCACTTCGCCCGAGTCAACCGCGATGCGGTGCTCGATGCCGGTGCCGACGTACGGCGCGTGGGGCTGCAGCAAAGGCACAGCCTGACGCTGCATGTTCGAACCCATGAGGGCGCGGTTTGCGTCGTCGTGCTCCAAGAACGGAATGAGCGAGGTAGCGACAGAAGTCATCTGACGAGGAGACACGTCCATGTAGCCGACGCGCTCAGGAGCGACTTCCTCGGGCTCGCCGAAGACGCCGTCGGCGTCACGGGTGCGGCACAGAATCTTTTCAGACGGCACGAACACGCCATCGATGGTCTCGCCGAACACGCGCGTCTCGGGATCGAACTTCTCCATAGCCTGGGCGATGGCATAGTTCTCTTCCTCGTCGGCGGTGAGGTAGTCGACCTCGTCGGTCACCTTGCCGTCGATAACGCGACGGTACGGAGTCTCGATGAAGCCGTAGCTGTTCACGCGAGCGAAGGTCGCCAGCGAGCCGATAAGGCCGATGTTCGGACCTTCAGGCGTCTCGATGGGGCACATGCGGCCGTAGTGCGAATTGTGAACGTCGCGAACCTCGAAGCCTGCGCGCTCGCGCGACAGACCGCCAGGGCCCAGAGCAGACAGACGGCGCTTGTGCGTAATGCCTGCGGCGGGGTTTGCCTGGTCCATGAACTGCGACAGCTGCGAAGAGCCAAAGAATTCCTTGATGGCAGCCACAATGGGGCGAATGTTCACGAGGCTCTGCGGAGTGATTTCGTCAGGCTCCTGCATGCTCATGCGCTCGCGCACAACGCGCTCCATGCGCGAAAGGCCGATGCGGAACTGGTTCTGGATGAGCTCGCCGACCGTGCGGATACGACGGTTGCCGAAGTGGTCGATGTCGTCGACCTGATAGCCCTCTTCGCCCTCGTGAAGGGCAACGATGTAGCGCATGGTTGCGACGATGTCTTCAATGGTAAGCGTGGAGGCGTCGAATTCGGGATCGAAGCCAAGCTTCTTGTTCGCCTTGTAGCGGCCGACCTTGGCGAGGTCGTAGCGCTGCGGGTTGAAGAACAGGCCGTCGAGCAGCGTGCGCGCGGAGTCGATCGTAGGAGGCTCGCCCGGACGGAAACGCTTGTACAGCTCGATGAGCGCCTCTTCCTTGGTGGTCGCGGGGTCGCGATCGAGCGTGCGCAGAACCATCTCGGAGCTGCCGAGGATATCGATGATTTCTTCGCGGGTGTCGGCGATGCCGAGGGCGCGCAAAAGCAGCGTGGCCGGCTGCTTGCGCTTGCGGTCGATGCGAACCGACAGAATGTCGCGCTTGTCGGTCTCAAACTCGAGCCATGCGCCACGAGAAGGAATAACCTTCGCGCCGTAGATGGTCTTGTCGGACGTCTTGTCGCGCTCGGCGCTGAAATAGATGCCGGGCGAACGAACGAGCTGGGAAACCACAACGCGCTCGGTGCCGTTAATAATGAACGTGCCACGAGGGGTCATGAGCGGGAAATCGCCCATGAACAGGTCGTTCTGATCTTTAATTTCGCCGGTCTCGCGGTTGATGAAACGAATCTTGGCATAGAGGGGCGCCTGGTAGGAGACGTCTTTCTCTTTGCATTCGTCGACGGTGTACTTCGGTTCGCCGAAGTGATGCTCGCCGAGCTCGACGCACATATCTTTGGTCGAATTCTCGATGGGGCACACGTCGTTGAAGGCTTCGGTAATGCCTTCTTCCATGAACCACTTGAAACTGTCGGTCTGGATGGCGATGAGGTTGGGGACATCGACGATGCCAGGGATCTTCGCGAACGAATGACGCTCCCTGTATACGCCGGCGCCGGTCTTTTCTGCCTTGGCCACAGGTCTTCCTTCCTTTGGGGTAAAAAGACGATATTCTTACCGTTTCGGCAGCCCTTTGGACATGCCTTCACGGCTAATTACGCAAACGAAAAATTTAAACACATTGAGAAATTAAGTCAAGACTTTTTTTCACGAACTGTGTTGAGTTTCTGGTTTTAGAGATTTCCTTCAAGGGCTGGAACAGGTAAAATGGCATGCGGCAATCTTTTTGCGCCTTTGTTTCTTTTAGATAGTACTGCCTTGAAGCTGTTAAACGCTACGAGCATTTAACAGGTGGCGAGCTCAAAAAGGCAACACCCACGGGGATAAAATTGGGCAAGAAAAAGCCGCCCTTTCGAGCGGCTTTCAAGAAACATCCGCCACCCTAAGGGCGCGCTTTGGGGAAGATCGCGGCCCTCGAGAGAGAAGACAGCGCGAATGCTTACAGCGAGTGATTCATGCTCGTACGAGTCTGCGCGACCTCGAAGGCGGGGTCGAATGCGGGAAGCTCTTCGACCTGGTCTTTTTCGGCGCGAGAATCGAGCAGCGTGGCGGCAACGGTGCAGCCCACGATAATCGCGGCGCCCAGCACGCCCATCATCGAGAGCACCTCGCCGAGCACGAAGAAGGAAATGATCGCCGTAACAACGGGCTCAGAGCACAGGATGACCGAAACGGTCGCGGCGGGAATGTGCGCGAGGGCCTTATTCTGCAGCCAGAACGCCAAGCACGTGCCGGCGATGGCGAGGAAGGCAACCGCACCCCACGTGCCCACTGAAACGGTGCCGAAGGCGGGCGCGGGCTCGGTCGCAACCGCGCCGCCCAGCGAGAACAGGAAAGCTCCGCCGGTCTGCACGGCCGACATGGCGGCAGGGCCGATTTCAGAAAGGCCGCGCTCGGAGAGCACGATGCCCAGCGCGAACAAAGCGGAAGAGCCAAGGCCCACGAACTCGCCCATGCCGAACGACAGCGCGCCGCCGTTGCAGCACAGAAGGTACAGGCCCGCGAGCACCGCGATTTGCAGGACCAACGTGCTCAAGCGATACGTGCGGCGCATAAGCGCGAGCGCGATCACCGGCGTGAACAACATCGGCAGAGAAATGAAGAAGCCCGCGTTGGTGGCGCTCGTCATATCGACGGCCAACGAGCTCGCGACGAACGCGACCGCGTACACCACGCCGACGGGGAGCCACGCGCTCACGCGGGAGCCGCGCAGACCTTTGACGATTTGCTTACCAAACAGAGCCATGAACAAAGCGAAGGCCAGGCCAAAACGAAGGGTTTGGCACCACAGCGGAGAAACCTCGCCATAAGCAACCTTCATAACGACGTTGTCTGCGCCGTAGAAAATCGCCTGCAGCACAACGAATGCCGCAAATACCATGTTCTTACCCTGCGTCACTTTGAGCCGTCCTCTTTCTTCAATAAGCGCAAGAAGCTCCAAGGCCTTATCGAAGAGCCTTGAAACCACTTGCTTGTTTTGGGTGTTTACGGGAGCTTCATCGTCGTTTCGGCGGTCGCCATTGCCTACTTCGACTTCCCGATGATGCGTATACTACGAGGTTGTTGAAATAAAGTAAAACTAGAGTATTTTGTAATAGGTAAAGAGTTTCTTATACCCCGTTGATTTCACACGTAAAGAAGGAAATAGCAGGAGAAACGGCAGGTTTTCATGACGTCGAAGTATGAAGCCTTTGTGTTGGCGGCCGAGACAGGTAGCTTCAAAAGCACCGCCGAACAGCTTGGCTACACCCAGGCGGGCATTAGCTATATGATGAGCTCGCTCGAATCCGAAATGGGCACGGCGCTTTTCGCGCGCGATCATTCGGGCGTTCGTCTTACCGAGGACGGCCGCAACCTTTTACCTTGGATTCAAGACGTGTGCACGAGCGAGCGAGCGCTTCAAGCGCGCCTGGGCGAAGTGAGGCATTTGGAAAGCGGCACAGTGCGCGTCGCTGCATTCGCATCGACCGCCATTCGCTGGCTGCCAGGCATCGTAGATGAATTCACAAACGCCCATCCGAAAGTCGAACTCGAATTCGCGTGTTTCGAAGACCAAAGAGCAATCGAAGAAGGCGTGCTGCGCGGAGAATTCGACTGCGGATTCATCGTTTTGCCTCCTCGGGAAAAGTTTTTCGTCATACCCCTGGTCCAAGACCCGATTTATGTCGCGCTGGCTCCGCACCATCCCCTCGCCCAAGAAGACTTTTTCCCTCGCGAGGCGCTTGCAAGCGAGCCGTACATCAAAATTCGAAACCCAGGCTACAGCGAATACGACGCCGTATTCGATCGGCATGAGGTTGTGCCGCGCACGCGTTTCGTCATGGATAACGACTTCGCCGTTATGGGCATGGTGAACAAAGGCCTCGGCTACAGCCTTTTCCCAAAGCTCATTTTGCGCAAGGCGCCCTTCCAGCTTGCGCGCATCGAGCTGGAGATTCCCACCCACCGCGAACTTGGAATCGCCATGCGGTCATGGGACCGCGCCTCAATGGCCGCGAAAGCCTTCGTTGAAACCGTTCGAACCTGGGTTGCCGCTTGGGACGAGCGCGTTGAATTCGATGAACGCTGGGATAATCTGGGATAGCAGCAAACGCCGCACACGAAGAAGCTTTCGCATACGCAACGCGGCCGAGGCGCAATGCCCCGGCCGCGTTTTCGTTATTTTAGAAATGGCCCCGCAAGAAGATGCCGCGACTACGTTGGCAACCGAGGCGCCCCACGCGCGCATGGCGGCTACAAGGAAGCATTGCCGCTGCTCCAGCAGCCGCGACGTCCACCTCTTGAATAGCGACTACAAGGAAAGTGCTTAGCCCTTGTAGTCTTTGCCCACGATAACCAAATAAGAGCCCTCATAGGTATAGCTGCCATCATTTACCGTAGGAGTGCCGCAGCCAAGCAGCTTGGCGATGCTCTTCGCAACGCTTTCGTCGGTCCCCTTGTCGTAAATGACGAGCGTTTTGCTGTAGTTGTACGAATCGGCATCGAGCGTATTCGTTACGTCGTAGCCTTTGTTCGTGAGCGTGCTTGCAGCTGTGGCGGCAACGCCCGATACGCCGCTTCCGTTTTGGATTTCGACCTGTTCACCGTGGCCATAGTCGGAAAGGCTCGACTCCTCGCCGTTCAAAACGGCTTGAGCAACCGCTTCGCCGCCGATACTGCCGTCGGTCACGCCGCCATTGTTCATTGAGGCCGATTCGTCAGGCGTGGGAGAAAGGCCCTGATCGATGCGCTTCATCATCGCCGCCCAAGCCTCGTTATTGCTGTATTCATACCAACCGCCATCTTCATACGATGAAGTGGTCGGGTTCATGGTCGAATAGATATCGGTAGACGGATCCATGCCGCGCATCGAATTGGCGACAGCGGCAATATCGGTCACCGACATGTCGGTGGTAACGTAATCGCACAGCGCCGTAACGGTGTTCGCCATGGTCGCCGGATCGCTGGCCAACAGCTTCTTCGCAATTGCGCCAAGCACCATGCGCTGGTTCGCCGCACGGTAGTAGTCGCCTCCGCCGTAACCAGCTTCCTCATAGGCATTGCGCGCGCGGCACAAAATAAGCGCCTGGTCGCCATTGATTGTTTGCTCGCCCGCATCAACATGGCCGCCTGCATCGGCATCGTCGATGGTGATGGGGACGTTTACATCGACCCCGCCAAGCGCATCGACCACAGATTTGAAGCCATCGAAGTTGATTTCGGCATAATGGGAAATAGGCACGCCGGCAAATTGCGAGACGGTTTTCACCATAAGAGCCGGACCGCCATACGTGTAGGCCGAATTGATTTTTCCAACGCCATACCCTTCAATGTTCACAAGCGTGTCGCGCTCAATCGAAATAAGCGTCACTTTCTTCTGAACAGGATCAATGCGCGCCAGCATCGTCGAGTCGCTTCGATAGCTGTCCCCGTATTCGCCACTTGCATCGCGCTCTTGGGATTTATCAGTACCCATAAGAAGCATATAGAATGGCTCGGCGAGCGATTTATCGGTCAGGGCAAGTTGCGTGTCTTCGTCGATGCCCTTCGACAGCTTGCCATTCAGAACGCCCATATACGCGAACGCCGCGCCAACGCCAATGACAGCAAGAGCCACCACTGCGGCAACAACCCCGACAATGACCTTCTTCCGCTTTTTGCGCGAACGCATTCGGGAGTATTCCGAACCCGTGCTCTCTCGAGAATAAGGAACCGAAGTGCGAGGCGAGTCGCCAGACCCGTATGCCCTTCTGGAATAAGAACGAACCGTAGAAGCACCATCTTCTTGGCCCGACCCCTGAACACGCGGAGTGCTTGAGAAGCGAGCATTTTCGCTCCCCAAACGATTGTCTAAAGAATCTCGTCGACGAGACACCATGCAGCCTCCCTTATTGAACGATTTTAGCTATTGTCTCTTACCGTTCCATCAAGCGTCCCGCCATCGTTGACATTGCGCTTTTCGTCTTCATACGGAGGCAAGCCATCATCAACGCGGGTCATCATCTTTCGCCACGCTTCGTTGTCGCTGTATTCGATATACACTTCGTTTTCATAGGCGGAAATGGTCGGATTCATCGCGGACCAGATATTATTCTCGGTATCGATGCCACGCATGCTGTTCGCAACAGACACGATATCGGTAACGCTCATATCGGTCGTAACGTAATCGCACAGCGTCGCAATCGACGTCGCCATCGTCGCAGGATCGCTCTCCATGAGTTTCTTGGCAATCGCGCCAATTACCATTCTTTGGTTTGCGGCACGATAAAAGTCGCCACCGCTGTAACCGGCTTCTTCATACGCGTTGCGCGCTCGGCAAAGAATCAACGCCTGCTCGCCATTGAGCGTTTGCTGGCCCGCATCCACATGGCCACCGGCATCGGCGTCGTCGATTTCCATAGGAACGTCGACCTCAATGCCGCCAAGGGCATCAACGACGTCCTTGAAGCCATCGAAATCGATAGATGCATAATGGGAAATAGGCACACCGGCAAACGTCGATACCGTGCTCACGACAAGAGGAGCACCGCCAAACGCGGCGGAAGCGTTGAGCTTATTCGGCCCGTAGCCTTCGATGTTCACATACGTGTCGCGCTCGATCGAGACAAGCGCCACCGTTTTCTGCCGAGGATCGATACGCGCAAGAATCATCGAATCACTTCGGAAGGTATCTCCGTAAGCCCCCGATTCCCTACGCTCTTCAGAAGAGTCGGTGCCCATGATGAGGCAATAAAACGGATCGCCTGGCTGAACCGCTTCGGACGAAAGCGTAGCTTTCAACTCGTCGTCGATATTGTTTTGAAGCTTGTCGTTCAGGGAATTCATGTACACGACGCCCGCAAACGCCACGCCGCCAGCCGCAAGAAGAAGCACCAGCACAACAGCGAGCACAACAAACGGCCACTTTCGCCGCTTCTTGGGAATCGCATAGGAATCACGCGAATAGCTGTTATATCCAACTTGGTTTTGACCGCCAGCCGGAAGGTTGTAACCCATTTTGCTGACGCCATATCTGTGTTTGTTTTTATTATTCATGGGGCCATTATCTCTTGAAGCGGGGAAAATTGTAAAGACACCACGCAAGAGCCCCATACCTTAACACAAGGTGACAGCGAAACAACCATCCGAAATTCTCCGGAGCCCGCTTCACCTCAAACCCTTGAGATTGTCGGCTCATAGCGTTAATTGTCGACTCGTAGCATTATCGGCGCGCGACACGCTACACTAGAGTTCAAGCAAACCTGAAACCAGACTGTTTTTTATCAACCAACCGAGGAGCGAGAGTGTCGCACGATAACGACTTTCCCGAAAAGCACGGCGCACAGCGCACGCGCACGCACGCTCGCCCTCGCCCGGCCAAAAAGCCGCTTGCCGCACAAGAGGGGCAACGCATTCCCGCGCGTCGCGCCGATGAGCACGCATACCCGGCCGAAGCGCCCAGCCGCTC
>OLOY01000431.1_pt1 | contig 31725 bp, 24 predicted proteins | sample 1672771 | NCBI WGS metagenome assembly OLOY01 (sample SAMEA3136722, study PRJEB25190) | human gut metagenome
CAACCGAATGAGGGTAAAATCTCCCGCAAAGTGGGGCTTACAGATTGCGGAAATGATTTTTCAGACACGCTCTAGCATCAACGGTCATCTTTCGCGGATATGTGCCTTTTGATAAGGATTGGACAGGTTTCTCGGCAGAGGAATACCGGGAAGCATCTGAAAGCGTCATGCGGGAAAAACAGCTCAACACGGTAAAGGAAATTTCTGCACCGAAACGGCGGTAGTGAGTGCTAGGCGGTTTATTGTACTATGTAGCGATGAAGGCAAGAAAGCGTCTGTAAAACTGGCTGGAATTGTGATATATTGGGAGCGGAAGTTCCCTACGCTGCTTTGATAATCACACACCTCTCCGTGGTGAGCAGCAGGCAACGATCTAAGAATCAGGAATTCGGTGATCGGCGAAGATGTGAAGAAATTGAGAGAAAGAATAGCTCATGCATGTGTATAAAGAACTCAGATTTGAGGGAAATAAACCGGGATTAGACAGCTTGGCAAAAAATATATATACTGTGTTTCCTATGAATTGGATTAAGCCAAAACGTAATCAGATGTTGAAAGATTATATTCTTGCTGATTGATTATATTTCTGAATCGGCACTAAATAAACAAGATAAGTTTTGAATAGTTAGGAGAAAAGATATGGCAACTATACTTAATCAGGCGAAAGAAACATTAAAGATCTGCAGAGAAGTCAAAAAAGAAGCTGAAAACATGTATCTATATAAAAATGATAAAAGAGCTATGAGGGATATAACAACCGCAGAAAAAGTAAGAGATGCTGCAAGTGAAGCAATGGGAAAGATCGAACTTACCATGAGTGGATTGAAGAAAACAAAAAAGAATAATGAGAAGTATGTAACGGAATATAAGAATATGAAAGAAATACGTGATGAAGCTAAGAATAATTGTAGAAGAATTCCTATAAAGTAATTAAGAAGGATTGCATGTAATAGAATGTGTAGAAATCCCAAGAGAAACAATGCGAAAAAGTAGCCCGGTGTCATGTTATGATGGTACGGCATACAGTTTGGAAACTTACAGTGATAATAGATTCAGATTTAGCACGGATAGTAAAATTAAAGGAATTGTTGATGGATTGAAAAGCCACTCGTGGCCACAACAGGAACCGGCAGTGCGATCTGTAAATGAAATTGATTTTCAGACTGCAAGTGGTAATGAATTGTTTGTTTTGGGACGAAATATTTAGCAGGCGGCAGATGCTTTTATAGATAGAAGAAATAATGTGACGCAATTGGATAAGAAAAAACGTTTTACTGTCATGGATGACGAGATACTCGAAAAGATAAAGAAAAACTGTGTGGACACACTGAGTTTCAGGAGATCACACAGTATTTTTAAAATAACAGCATATAGTTTATAACGGAAATAAAAGAAATAGAGTGCAGAGCAGACGGTGGAAGAGCTGGAAGAGGTTGAAATTGAATGTGGACCGATTCGTGTAGATGATTGTATCGGCAAGAAGATGACTTTTTTACATGACCCGGACGGATGCCGTAGGGACTGCATGAATAAAGTTGGGAGAGAAAAGGCTATCTAAGGCGCATAATATGGTAAACGTCATAAGAATTCATGTGCAATTGACTTTACGCCCCAGATGTGTTACCTTAAACATACAACATATCTGGGAAACAATTCTTCAACCATTCGGTTATCTGATTCCCCATATGAATAAATAAAAACATGGTGGAACGGAGGATCGGATGAAAAGCACTCCTTTCACCGAATAAAGAAAGGAGCATGCGAATGCAGCAAATGACAAAACATAGACCCCTGACAGAACTGGATCTGCTGGATGATTTTCTTTTTAATGCCTTACTGGCGTATCCGGAGTATGGACGGAGATTCTGCCGGAAGTTTTTGAGGATTCTTTTTGGGAGAGATTTTAAAAACCTTAATATCGTAACTCAAAAGTCCTACGGAGGACTGGATACCGGATATCACGGAGCCAGACTGGACGTATACATAGAAGAGGGAGATGAAGTGGAAGTTGATTCTACGAATGTCTCTGCGATTTATGATATTGAGCCGGATAAGAATAATAAAAAGAAAGACATAGATGCCATCCCACAAAGGACCAGATTCTACCATGCGATCATTGACAGAAGATGCCTGAAAAGCGGTCAGTCCTATGACAGGCTGAAGAAGGTGTTTGTTATCTTTATCTGTCCCTACGACCCATTTGGAGACGACCGGATGATCTACACGATCCGGAATCAATGCGTAGAGAATCCAGAGTTGCCGTATGATGATGGTGCCAGAACGATTTTTCTCTATACAAAAGGAAAAAAGGGCCGTGACAACGAAACGTTGAGTCAGCTGTTGGACTATATGGAGAATACAACCCGGGAGAACGCAGTAACAGAAGAACTGGAAGATATCCAGGAGATGGTGGATGCGGTGAAAGAAGATGCGGAGGTGACGGTGGCATATATGAAAGGATTCGAGAGAGACCAGATGTTTCTGGAAGAAGGGAAAAAACAGGAAAGAGAGAATACCCTAAAAGAGAAACAACGAGCGGATGAAGAACAGAAACGAGCGGATATGGAACAGCAGCGAGCAGATGCAGCCGCAGAAGAAATTGCAAAGCTGAGAAAGCAGCTGGAAGAGATGCAAAGGAGTTAAGAATGCAGATGGAGTTACTGTTGCTGGAATGCACAGAGAAGGTATATTTTGAATCTGCGAATATAAACCTCAAATTATAGTTCTATATGGAAATTGACTTTATTCTCCGGATATGTTACCGTAACCACATACGTATCTGGGAAGCAATGCAAGATAAGTGATAAGTACGACAGAATGTTTGTTATGGAGAAGTTTGCGATTAAGGAGAGATAAAAATGGGATACTTTAAAGATGTGACACCGGAATCAGTTGGAATCAGCTCCAAAGGAATTATGAAATTTCTTGACAGGATGGAACAAAATCAAATCGAACTACATAGTTTTATGGTGCTCCGCCATGGCCAGTGTGCGGCAAAGGGATGGTGGAAACCGTATGATGAAAAATTCCGCCATCCGTTGTATTCGTTCAGCAAATCGTTGACGGCTACGGCGATTGGTTTTGCACAGCAGGAAGGAATCTTATCCGTTGATGAGAAAATTGTCGATATTTTTCCGGAACTGTTGCCGGAACAGCCTTCCGAATATCTTAAAAAAATCACCCTGCACCATCTGCTGATCATGGGATGCGGTCACGAGACGGAGATTTCGGACAATTCCGAAAACTGGATCTCTACATTTCTGCATCATCCGGTACTCCATGAGCCGGGAACATTTTATAAATATAATACAGCAGGAACCAACATGCTGGCTGCGGTTCTGCGGAGAAAGACAGGGCAGAATGTGACAGAGTTTCTGAAACCGCGTCTGTTGGAACCACTTGGAATCACTTCTCTGACCTGTGCAGTGCTCGGCGACGGAACAGAGCTTGGCGGAGGAGGTATGAAGATGGTGACGGAAGATATGGCAAAATTTACGTATTTTCTGTCCAGACAGGGAGAGTGGGAAGGAAAACAGCTGCTTCGAAAAGAATGGTTCGAACGCGCCTGCCACAAGCAGATTGAGACAGAAGGCGATTCCGAAGGACATGTAAAAGACTGGGCACAGGGCTACGGTTACCAGTGCTGGATGGGCCGATATCCTGGCTCTTTCCGCGCGGATGGAGCGTATGGCCAGTTTGGGGTTGTGTTCCCGGATCTTGATTTGATTGTGATTTTGACGTCATCCACAGAGCAGACACAGGAGGAATTGAGCGCACTGCAGGAGGATCTGATTCCCTATGTACAGAAAGAGGCTGGAGAGCTGGCACCATCACCGCTTGCAGAAACTGTAAAAGAGTATACTGCACAGCTTGCTCTTCCACCACGCAGAGGAACGAGAAATCCTTTTATGGAGGAAAAAGTAAGTAAGCATGTGTATGTGTCTGTTCCGGTTCTGAACGACCGGTTGCCGGATTCTGCGGAAGTTCTGATTGGCGGAAGCGGGCTGTTTCAGTTTGAGATGAGTCCGATCCAGGAGATGCGGTTTGCTTTTGGAAGCGATAAGATGTACTGGAAAGTGCTGGAAGGTGGAAAAGAAAAGGAATTCGTCCTCTCTATGCGTAAGGACTTCGTCTACAGTGAAACAGACGGTCATATTTACGCAGGATCAGCTGCATGGCGTACCGTCAATACCCTTGAGATGGAGATCCGGCGGATGGACGGCTTAAGCGGAGGTCGCATGATTGTCAGATTTCAGAAGGAAAATCTTTTGTTAGAGGCAGAGGATACGTTGATCAGCGTCGGTGGACTCGGCATTTCACCGCGTCAGGCACTGACGGTTTTCGGGATAAAAGAGTCCTGAACAAAAAGATGAGAAAAGCAAAGGAAGAACTATCCAATTGGATAGTTCTTTTTTTCTTTTACGTTTGCTATAATTATACAAAAGGTGAAATTCAAGAAAGAGTGTGGGAAAATATATGGAAAAAGATAGGATAAACGATACAGAAAAAAGTTTTCTGTCCGGAAAAAACGGATGGATAAATTAAAAGTACTGATGAAATATGCGGGAATCTCTGTCTTTGAGTATTTCCCGGATAGCGATCGAATGGTTCTGTATAATGAGCAACTGGAAGAAGAAAAAGGGATTATGCCATTTCTCGGTCAGTTGGGTCAGATATGTACGATCCATCCGGAAGATGCGCAGAAGATGCGTGAGTTTCTTCTTGGACAGACTCTGGGAACGGTGGAACTGAAGCTTCTGAAAAAGGGTCACTACAAGAGAGTACTTCTGGATGCATTGCAGAAGGAAGAAGGTGACCAGTCGGTGATCGGTTGCATCAGAGATATCACGGAGATACGGAAAAGAGAAGAACTTCTGGAAGATCAGGCAAGAAGAGATTCCATGACAGGACTGTATAACCATGATACCGGAAAGCTTCTGGTGAACGAGTACCTGCGGGAGAAAAGGATGGACACTTCTTCCGGCCTTCTGATGCTGGATGTGGATCATTTTAAAAATGTAAATGATGTGTATGGTCATCTGTTCGGGGATGAAGTGCTGATTGGATTTTCCGGATTTTTGCAGAGCTTTTTCCGCAAAGAGGATATTCTGATCCGTACCGGTGGAGATGAATTCGTCGTGTTTTTAAAGGAAATCAACCGGGAAGCACTGGAAAAGAAAGTCAGTGAACTGGTGAAAAGAGTGGGAAAACTGACGTTTTCAAAAAGAGATTTTGTCATGAGCTGCAGTGTTGGTGTCTGTTTTCTGCCGGGAGGTTTGGGCGATTACAGTTACGAACAGCTTCTTGAACATGCAGATCTTGCCTTGTACCGGGCGAAGATTGCGGGAAGAAACCAGTATGCAGTAGGAGAAAAACTGATCCCTTTAGATACCGGAAACAAGGGAGAAACCGCAGTAAAACTGCTGATGGATGAGACCATGGAAAAGCGGGAGTTCGAGATCTATTTCCAGCCGAAGATTTCGTTACATAATTATAAGATTGTGGGAGCAGAGGCTCTGGTGCGCTGGCGAAGACCTGACGGTATCGTGGTGAGACCGGAACATTTTCTTCCGTTTTATGAAAAAAACGGAAAAATCGTGGAACTTGATTTTTATGTATTTGAACAGGTGGCCGCATTTCTGGAAAAAACAAAAAGAAGCGGAATCACACCGGTGCCGGTTTCGGTCAATGTATCGGCGCTGCATGCGGAAGATCAACAGACAACCAGACGGTATCTGGAGATTCTGGAAAAATATAAATTGGATCCCGGGATGCTGGAGATGGAACTGAAGGAGACGGATACGATCCGGTATGAAAATATCAAAGATCTTCTGCGTTCTCTACAGGATGCCGGTTTCCATACAGCACTGGATAACTTCGGTGTGGGATCTTCTTTTATTAATCTGATTGCAGATGTCCCGTTAAATGATGTAAAACTGGGACGCGGGTTCATGGAAAAGTGTGAAAAAGATTACCGTGGTATCGGTTTTCTGCGACAGATGATCGGGATGTTGAAAAGCCTCGGTTTCCAGGTTCTCTGTGAAGGCGTGGAATCAGCAAGACAGGTAGAGGTACTGAAAACTTCCGGGTGCGATCATGTACAGGGGAACTGGTTTTCCATGCCGCTGAGTGCAAAAGAATTTGAAAAAATGTTGTTCCTTCCCGGCGAAATATTCTGCCGTTGCAGAAAAAATGAAGAACATAGTACAGGGGGAGAAGCATGATGAGAACAACTGGAGACGTATATCTGTGGCCGGCAGCGGCCGAAAGAAAATTACGGATGGCGTATCAGGCGGGACTTCCTGCTTATCTGTATGGTGTTACCGGCGTGGGGAAAACTTCTCTGATTCGGCATTTTCTCGAGAAAAAAGAATATTTGTATGTCTCTGCACTGAATACGACGCCGGATGATCTGGAAAGTGAAAAAATCACGGCACCGGTGATCGTGCTGGATGATCTTTACGCAATCTCGGATATCCGGCTGAAAGATGCTTATTATCAGAAAATCCAGGAATGGATGGAACGAAATGATCTGTGGGTGGTACTGATCTCCCGTGCCCCATTTCCGGCGTGGCTTCTGTCCCTTCGGATGAAATATTCTTTCGTAATGATCGGGGAAGAAGATTTTTGCCTGACAAGAGAACAGCAGGATGAGTATCTGGAAAGATATGGACTGCAGGTGTCAGAGGAACAGCTGGAAAAAGCATGGGCTGTGGGAAGAGGGAATCCCATGTCCCTGCGGATCTTTGTGATGGAAAACGGGAATCTGGAAGCCACGATGCGTACGGTCTGGACGTACCTGGAGAGTCATGTATATGATCAGTGGGATACAGAACTGCAGGAATTTTTTATGGATATTTCCATTGTCAAAGATTTTACGGTGAGTCTGGCGGCGATGATCACCGGAAACAAACATGTGGAGCATATGCTGGCACAGGGGATGGAAACCGGCAATTTTTTTGCGAAAATGGGGGAAAAAGACGGTGTCTGGCGTTGCAAGGATGCCATGCGCTGGTCTATGGAACAGCGGCTGCATAAAAAACGCTCTCCGGAACAGATCAGCCGTCTGTATTATAACGCAGGTCTGTATTATGAGATGGAGGGCGAGATTGCCAAAGCACTGGAAATGTACAAGGCATACGATGATACAGACAGTATCTTCCGGCTGCTGGTGGCGAATGCTAGGGAAAATGCAGCTATCGGTAATTATTATGAACTGCGAAATTATTATCTGGAGCTTCCGGAGGATCTGATCCGGGGGAATCCGGTACTTATGATGGGAATGAGCCTGTTGCAGTCGATTCTTATGAATGTGGATGAAAGTGAGCGCTGGTATCATGAACTGGAAGAATATCAAAAACAGGCAGAGGGAAGTGATGCACGGGAAGCCAAAGGACGGCTGATCACGTTGGATATTTCCCTTCCCCATCGTGGCATCAGCGGAATGACGGATCTGTTGCGGGCGGCAGGTGTCCTGATCACCGACCGGAAAGTACACATCCCGGAACTCTCTGTAACCAGCAATCTTCCCTCGATGATGAATGGAGGAAAAGACTTCTGCGAGTGGAGCCGCAAGGACAGAGAACTGGCCGTAAGCCTTGGAAAGATCATAGAATTTGTGCTTGGAAAGTACGGAAAAGGGCTGGTTCCGCTGGCACTGGCAGAAAGCTATCTGGAAAAAGGACAGGATGATTATGAGGTGATGGCACTGATCCAGAAAGGGCGGATGCAGGCGGAAAGTGGAGGAAAAATCGAACAGGTCTTCGTAGCAAACGGACTCCTTTGTTGGATGTATCTGATTCGTCAGGATCTGGAAGAGGCGCTTCATGTGATGCAGACTTTTCGGGAACGATGTAAAAAAGAAGCACCGAAGCTGATTGCGAACATAGATACATTTTTGTGCCGGCTGCATCTGTATCGAGGAGATACAGCGGAGATCCTGGCGTGGCTTGAGAGCGCACCAGATGAAAACAGAGAGTTCTATATTCTGGAACGATTCCGATATGTAACAAAGGTGCGTGTCTATCTGCAACAGGGAAAATACGAGGCAGCATATAATTTGTTACAGCAGCTGCTCTACTATGCAAAAGAGATGGAACGGACATATATCCGGATAGAAAGTACGTTACTTCTGGCAGTGACCTGTTATAAGATGGATCGGAAAGAGTGGAAGAATCTGTTGCAGGAGGCCGTCAGCGAAGCTGAATCCTATCATTTTGTCAGGATACTGACAAAAGAGGCTGGTCTGTGGCTGCCCCTTCTGAAAAAAAGCAGGGAAGAGATACACTGGACCGATTCACACTTTCACAGACAGGTGCTGGAAGAAGGAAAAAGAATGGCGCAGATGTACCCTGGATATCTCAGAACAAAAGCAGAGGGAGAAGTGACACTTTCCGATACCGCACGGAAGATTCTGCGGATGCAGGCAGAGGGAGATTCCATGAACAAGATAGCCGGACAGCTGGGGCTGGCGGAAGTGACGGTGAAGTATCATTGTCGGGAAACCTACCGTAAACTCGGTGTGAATGGAAAAGCAGCGGCGGTGAATGAAGCAAGAAAACGAAAACTGATCTAGAGCGTGTCTGAAAAATCATGCACTTCATGGACTGCCCTTGCATATTTTGTGCTTTTCTTTTATAATAAAACCCACGCGACATGGTACGGGAAACAATTGCTATACCGATATCCCGTGGCAAAATACCTCGCAGGATCCGATACAAACAACATCAGCGGATCCGGAAAGCAAAGGAGAAAATATTATGGCACAGAACGTACTGGCAGTGGTAGCCGGACACCAGATCACCGAAGAAGAACTGCAGGCATTTATCGGACACCTGCCGAAAGAGCAGCAGGCATATGCATCCAATCCACAGTTTAAAGAACACTGCAAAGAACAGCTGATCACTTTCCATGCACTGGCAAAATGCGGAGAAGATGAGAAGCTTGATGAGACTGAAGAATATAGAAAAGGAATGGAAAATGCAAGACAGGATATCCTGGTACAGATGGTATTAAAAGAGACTATCGAGAGTGTCAGTGTATCTGATGAGGAAGTGAAAGATTACTATGAACAGAACAAAGCACAGTTTGTAAAAGGAGCTACGGTAAATGCAAAGCATATCCTGACCGATTCCGAAGAGAAATGTGCAGCTATTCTGGAATCCATCGTGAACGGGGAAAAGACTTTTGAAGAAGCGGCAAAAGAATCTTCCACCTGCCCATCCGGTGCACAGGGAGGTGACCTGGGTGAATTCGGAAAAGGCCAGATGGTGAAAGAATTCGAAGACGCAGCCTTTCAGGCAGAACCGGGACATGTGGTAGGACCGGTAAAAACTCAGTTTGGTTATCATCTGATCAAGGTTGAGAAGAAAAACGAAGCCAAAGAAGCCGGATTTGCTGAAGTAAAGGATCCGATCCGTGCAGAACTTCTGAAGAGAAAACAGGACCAGGCATACCTGGCGAAAGTGAAAGAACTGAAAGAAAAATATGTACAGAAATAATCTGATAAATTTCAGTCTGCAGAAAGATTCGTCAACCTGTAAAAAAAGCGTTCTATGAAGAAAGAAAATTGTTATATTTTCATTATTTCTTTTTCATAAATGTATAGTATAATAAGCGTGACTGTGAAGACATTGAACAGTTACGGATCTAGAGCGTGTCTGAAAAAGGCTTTTCGTGAGCTGCGAGTCCCAGTTTGTGGAAATGATTTTTCAGACACGCTCTAGACAGATGATGTCAGAACAACAGAAAAAAGGACAGGGAAGAAAGACGAATGAAGAGTAAAAAAAAGTCAAAAAAAATATATATCATCCTGCTGGTTGTCTGCCTGCTTGTTATGGCGGGACTGGTAGCAGGATTGTTTGGTTATGCACACTATATGGGAACAAAAACCATGGGAAGCCGGATCAAGATTTTTGGAGAGAATGTATCCGGACGCAGTGTGGAAGAGACGGCAGGGATGCTGGCAGATGATTTTAAGAAAGTACCGGTTACTTTTCAGGAAAACGGGGAAACGGATTATCAGACCACACTCGGTGATCTTGGTTACAGCATCAACGAAAAACAGCTGAAACAGGATCTGGAAACACTGAGAGACAAACGATGGAAAGAAGGCGGTTTCTTCCCAAAACAGCAAGGTCTTACGGTAGCTTATCAGGTAGAACGAAACGATGAGACATTTTCTGCGGCACTGACGGAGGAACACTTTCAGCTTTCCACAGACCGTGTGGATTCAACCGATGCATACGTGGAATATAACAGCGACCAGAGTGCTTATGTGATAGTCCCGGAGACACTGGGTAATCATATGGATCAGGCAGCTGTGGAAGCATATGTGGAGGAACAGATCCGCCCGCAGATTGAAGGGGATTTTCCGAAAACAGGACTGAACGTGGAAATTACATCAGATCTCTACCGGAAAGCAGCTGTTACACAGGATGCTCAGGAATTACAGGAAAAAGTAACCACGTTAAATGCTGCTTTGCAAAAGTACAAAGGAGTTTCCGTAACATATACATTCGGAAAAGAAACTCAGGTTCTGGACAATGCGACTATCTGTTCCTGGCTGGTGATTTCCGATGAAAGTGTATCCGTTGATACCGCACAGGCGCAGGAGTATATCAAGAATCTTGCCACAAAATATAATACTATCTACCGGCCACGTTCCTTCACGACTACAGGCGGTGAAGCGATCACCATCGAAGGTAATGAATATGGTTACCGGGTTGACCAGGAAGGAGAACTGACACAACTTCTGGCAGATATTGATGGTGGGGCAGCTGTGACGAGAGAACCGGTATACAGTAAATCGGGTTATTCCAGAAACGGAACGGATGACCTGAACGGAAGTTACATAGAAGTCAGTCTGGAACAGCAGCACCTGTGGCTGTACAAGAATGGGGCACTGGTGACAGAGACTGATATCGTCAGTGGTCTTCCGGTAGAAGGAAGAGAAACATACCGTGGGGCATGGCCGATTGCATACAAAGCAAGTCCGTTTACCTTAAGCAGTGATGTGTATGGATATGATACCACGGTTACCTACTGGATGCCGTTTGTTTACGGACAGGGACTTCACGATGCCAGCTGGCAGACAAGCTTTGGCGGAGACACCTATAAAACCAAAGGAAGTCATGGCTGCATCAATCTGCCGCCGGATCAGGCAAAGATTATATATGAGACAATCGATAAAGGATATCCGATCCTGCTGTACTGATGTGTGGTGACAGAATTATATATAAAAAAGGGTAACTATTCAGTAGCCACTGTCCCGCGAGGTGTTTTGGTCGGTGTATCGCGCAGTGTGATGCCTGGAACGGAGTAAACAGTAACACAGACGGGATATCATGCGGACATAAGACGCAGAGAACAGTTGACAACCTTCCATAAAACAGCGTATACTATATAAGAATATGGCGTTGCTGAGGTCTCTGATAAAGCCGGAGCCTGCAGCAGCGAAAATACGAGGGAGGAAATGAATATGAAAAAGAATAACAGTATCAAAACTGTGGTAGCCATCGGTATCGGCGCGGCTCTGTTCTTTGTGCTGGGACGTTTTGTGGCGATCCCGAGCCCGGTTCCGAACACCAACATCAGTCTTCAGTATGCAGTACTGGCTCTGCTGGCTGCTATGTACGGTCCGGTAGCTGGTGGTCTGATCGGTTTCATCGGTCATACACTGGTGGATCTGTCCTGGGGTGGAATCCCGTGGTGGAGCTGGGTGATAACATCTGCATTTGTCGGTGTGGTTGTAGGAGCATTCGCCAGAAAGCTGAACGTTCAGGAAGGTGATTTTGGTAAAGCAAAAGCAGCAGTATTTGCAATCGCAAACGTAGTTGCTCATGTCATCGGATGGGTTGTAGTGGCTCCGGTACTGGATATTCTGATTTATGCTGAACCGGCAAAAAAAGTATTTGCACAGGGTGCATTTGCCGCAGTATCCAATACGATTACCGGTGTAGTAGTAGGTGGACTTCTGATCCTTGCTTACACAAAGACCATTGCCAAAAAAGGATCCCTGGATCAGGAATAAAATCAGTTGCTGATTACGAAAAAGCTTTCTCATAAAGTCTCAGAGGCTTGTGAAAAAGCTTTTTCTTTTGTAAATAGTAAGACGAGGTAGAGAAAAACGTGACAAACAAACAATCCCCTGTTATTTCATTCAAGAATTATTCCTTTCAGTATCGTGCCCAGAAACGACCGACTTTAACAAATATCAATCTGGATATCTATCCGGGTGAGAGAGTTCTGATCGCAGGTCCCTCCGGTTGCGGGAAAAGTACTCTGGCGGGCTGTATTAACGGACTGAATCCCTGTTCCAATCCGGGCGAAGCCACCGGTGAACTGATCATCGATGGGGTGGATGCCACAAAAAGCAGTATTTTTGAGCTTTCCGCTCATGTGGGAACGGTTCTGCAGGATCCGGACGGACAGTTTATCGGACTGACTGTAGGAGAGGATATCGCGTTTTCCCTGGAGAACAGCTGTATGCCCCAGGATGAGATGCATCAGATCACGCGAAAAGTAGCAGAACTGGTAAAAATCAATAACCATCTTGACTATGCACCCCATGAACTTTCCGGCGGACAAAAACAACGGGTCAGTCTTGCCGGTGTTATGGTGGATCAGGTGAAGATCCTGTTATTTGATGAACCGCTTGCCAATCTGGATCCGGCAACCGGAAAACAGACGATCGAGCTGATCGATGAGATCCAGAAAGAGACCGACACTACGGTAGTGATCATCGAACATCGTTTGGAAGATGTATTATGGAGAGATGTGGATCGGATCATCCTGGTCAGTGAAGGAAGGATCCTGGCAGATCTGCATCCGGATGAGCTTCTGGCAACGGATCTTCTTGCTGAAAATGGGATCCGGGAGCCACTGTATCTGACTGCGATGCGCTATGCCGGAATCACGCTGACACCGGAGAAAAAACCATCCCATGCAGACAGGGTTGCACTGCCGGAAGACGATGTAAAACAGTTAAAGCAGTGGTTCCAGTCGCGTATGGCAGGAAAGCAAGAGTCGGAGAGAGAGCCTCTTTTGGAAGTGAAAAACCTGAGTTTTGGATATACAAAAGGACAGCGGACACTTCAGGATGTAAGCCTGACGATCCGAAAAGGAGAGATGGTCAGCATCGTAGGAAAGAACGGAGCCGGGAAATCAACATTTTCCAAACTGGTCTGTGGCTTCGAGGATCCGGATCAGGGAGAGATTCGCTTTGCAGGGAAGAATCTGCTGACAGAAAATATCCGTCACAGAGCAAAATATATCGGTTACGTCATGCAGAATCCAAACCAGATGATCTCCAAGACCATGATTTTTGACGAGGTAGCATTGAGTCTTCGCAATACAGGACTGGATGAGGCGAAGGTCAGGGAGCGGGTGGAAGAGACACTGAAGATCTGTGGCCTGTATCCGTTCCGAAACTGGCCGATCTCAGCACTGAGTTTCGGACAGAAAAAACGTGTGACCATCGCCAGTGTTCTGGTACAGAATCCGGAATTGATCATTCTGGATGAGCCGACGGCGGGGCAGGATTTTCATCATTATACAGAAATTATGGAATTTTTGCGAAAATTAAATGAAGAGGGTGTTACCGTTGTGATGATCACCCATGACATGCATCTGATGCTGGAATATACACCGCGGGCACTTGTCTTTGCGGACGGGCGGCTGATCGCTGATGACAGTGCGGCGGCAGTTTTATGTAATCGGGAGCTGGTTGAGAGGGCGGCTCTGAAGGAAACCAGTTTATTCACTCTGGCAAACCGTGCAGGTATCACGCCGCCGGAAGCTTTTGTGGAATGTTTTATCGAAGAAGATCGGGAGGTGCGCAGCCATGGCCGCTAATACGGTATTAAATTATCTGCCAAGGGAAAGTGTAGTTCACAGACTCACCGGAACTACCAAGCTGGCATTTTTCCTGTTATTTACCTTCGCCAGCATGATCACCTACAACACCTGGGTGCTTCTTGGACTTTTGGCGATGAGTATCTCAGCGTTCAAACTCAGCAAGATCCGCTTCAAAGAAGTCCGTTTTATGATGATTTTCATGCTTGTTTTTCTACTGTTGAATAATTTGTTCATCTTTTTGTTCGACCCGGATCAGGGAACAACACTGTATGGCACCCGGCATGTACTCTGCCATCTGTTCTGGAGGTATGATCTGACAGCGGAGCAGCTGTTTTATATGGTAAATATTTCCATCAAATACTTTGTGGCACTGCCGGTAGCAATCCTGTTTATCTCAGCGACGAACCCCAGTGAATTCGCTGCCAGCCTGAACAGCATCGGTATCTCCTACAAAGTAGGCTATTCCGTGGCTATCGCCCTGCGTTACATCCCGGACATCCAGCGAGACTACCACAGCATCAGCCAGGCACAGCAGGCGAGAGGTGTGGAACTTGGAAAAAAAGAACACTTTTTCGCAAGACTGAAAAACTCTGTCAACATCCTGCTGCCATTGATCCTTACAAGCCTGAACCGCATCGATACGATCTCAAATGCGATGGAACTGAGGGGATTCGGAAAACATAAAAAGAGAACCTGGTATACGAAACGGTCATTCGCAAGAAACGATTTTATCGTGCTGGGACTAGGAGTTGTGCTGCTGGGGGCGAGCCTGACGGTGACGATCTTATTTGGGAGATTTTATAATCCGTTTGTGTAAAGAGCATAATTACAAAAATGCTATGATAACTGAAAGAGATTTACAGTCAGTTATCATAGCATTTTTATTTTGTATAAATGGTGACAAGAAATATCATATGTGTTAATTTGAAAATATACAAATCTGGAAACAATTCTTTGACCATTCGGTTATTTGATTTCCGTATCGCATTGCAAAAACAATTGGAAACCGGCCCAAAACGGAAGCAACAGGTGCCAGGTACACTTACAATTTTCTTGCATTTGAATTGATCACTGATAAAACATAACTCATGGATTCAGGAGCAAACAGAAATATTCTACTGTTCGTTCCTGAATGATCTATAATAATTGCATAAATGTATGTCTACGAATATTGAAAATATCAGACTGTAAAACAAATTGTATTTGACGAAACATAACTTTTAGGGTATGATAATTATAAACATTTTATATTTCTATTTTTCTTTACGGCATTCAGCCGTATCTATTTGATTCAAACCGCGTTCGCGGACTTAGAAATTTCCAATGCAAATTAAATAAGAGAAGGGCAGAGGAGGGTTCTGAGGAGGCGAAGATCCTTCTCTCGAAAAACAGGAGGATTTTATGGATAATGTGAAAGTAGCAGATGATTATAAAGATCGTTTATTCCGGATGATCTTTAATGACAAAGAAAAGTTATTAGAACTTTATAATGCGATGAATAGGTCGGATTATAAAGATGCCAGTGAACTTCAGGTGGTGACGCTGGAGAATGCGATTTATCTCTCAATGAAAAATGACGTGGCTTATGTGCTCCATGATGAGTTGTTTTTGTATGAGCAGCAGTCTACAAAAAATGCGAACATGCCGTTACGTTGTCTGTTTTATGCAAGTGACACGTATTCGGTATTGGTGAAGGATAAGAATATTTATGGTACGAAGATGCTTCCGCTTCCATCACCTACGTTTGTAGTGTTTTATAATGGAAAACAGAAGATGGATGAGGAAGGGGAATTGAGACTTTCGGATGCCTTTGTAAAAAAGCAGGAGGTTCCGAATCTGGAAGTGATCGTAAAAGTGAAAAATATCAATATGGGAAACAGCCGGGAACTTTTCGAAAAATGCAGACCGATGCGGGATTATATGATCTTTGTGGATAAGGTAAGAAGGTATTCACAGGAGCAACCGTTGGAAGACGCAGTGGAACGGACAATCCGGGAGTGCATGGAAGAAGACGTGATGGCTGATTTCCTGAAAAGGAACAGGGCGGAGGTTGTGAAGATGTGTCTTTATGAGTATGACGAAGAGAGGCAAAGGGAGTTTGACCGGGAGGAAGGCAGAGAGGAAGGCAGAGATGCGGAACGAATAGAGGTAGCCAGACGTATGTTAAAATCTCATAAGTTGTCATATGTAGAGATAGCAGAATTTGTAGGACTGACGGTAGAAGAAGTAAAAGCTTTGGATACAGATGAGGCGGTTATAGATACTAAAGGGTAAATTAGTTTGTTTTGATAAAAAGATAGAATTCTGTCGAAAACATGGTATGATATCCTTAACTGATAAAAGTTGTCGTGGGCTGGTTGAAAAGGAGAAGATTATGTATTGGGTAAATGTTTTTGACGGGCGGTGGCCGCAGCTGGATGTGATCAACACACTTCGTAAACGGAGCATTCTGATGGCTCAGCCGGTGGATCAGTGGAAATATGAAAAATATGAGTATACAGGGGTAAATCAATATAGAAAACAGTCGGAAGGAACGATCTGTTTTCATGAGATGTGGGATACGGAAGGAACGTATTTTTTCACAAAAGAAGTGGCAATCCCGAAGACGGAAGAATTACGGGACTGGTATCTGGTTTTTGCGATTGGTGGAGAGTGTGAGGTATATATTGATGGCGTTCCGGCGGGGAGCCTGGATACAGAACATCAGGAAGTTCTTGCAGCAGGACAGACAAGGGGCGGATATATAGTGTCTGTGAAGGTTCAGGCGACGCGTCATGCTCATGATTATGTCAGGAGTGAGCGTGGATTTGGCAGAAAATACGGGCACCATATTTTTGAAGATGTGCAGCTTCTCACCCGGGAAGAAAGTCTGGTGGAATTTGCAGATCTGATTACCGTGCTTTTGCAGTTTCTGGATACAGATACGCTGGATGCGGAAACGAAAGACAAATTGCATGAAATAATAAAAGAAGTTCTGTATGAGATTGATCTATATGCGAACGAAGAAGAACTGATCATGCAGGTGGCACAGGCAAAAGAATATCTTTTAGAAAAAATCAGAAATCTGCAGTTGCAGCAGCCGTTTGGTGAAGTCATTTTTATGGGACATTCCCATCTGGATCTGGTTTTCAAATGGACGTACAAAGAGACCTACCGTAAGGTGGAACGTACGCTTTCTAACACTGTTCGTCTGATGGAACGACATCCGGAAACCACATACATTCAGTCGCAGATGCAGATCATCGAGACACTGGCACAGGGTTATCCGGAGCTTTTTTTACAGGTGAAAGATCTGGTAAAACTAGGGCGGATCGAGATCGTGGGAGATACCTATGCCGAATTTGACACGAATCTCCCGTCTGGTGAATCTCTGATTCGTCAGTTCCTGTACGGAAAACAAATCGCCAATAAGCTGACGGAGACAGACAGTAAAGTATGTTTTTTACCAGATACTTTCGGCTATACCGGTATCCTGCCACAGATTCTGAAACAGGCAGGTTTTCAGTATTTCGTCACAGCAAAGTTAAGCTGGAATGATACCAATCAGCCGAAGGAGCTGTCTTTTCTGTGGAGAGGTATCGATGGCAGTGAGATTCGTACACATTTACTGGATCAATACGGGGGTAATCCGGATCCGGCTCGCTTGGATGTTCTGAGGAAAGACATGAGAAGAAAAAGGATGCCACATGGAGAAAAGATGCTCTGCCAGTACGGAGCAGGTGATGGAGGTGGTGGGATCTCGGAAGAAATGATCCATACGATTGACTGTCTGAAGAAGATCGGAGAACTGGCAGAGGTAAAGCAAACCAGTCTGGAGCAGGCATGCGATGAAATATTTGCAGATGTCAATCCAAAGGAACTTCCGGTGAGAGAAGGAGAATTATATTTCGAAAAACACAGGGGAGTTTATACCTCACAGGAAAAAATCAAAGGTGGCAACCGAAAACTGGAACTGGCTCTGCAGAGTACGGAAGGGTTGTGGACGCTGTATGAACTGCAAAGCGGAAAGAGACATGATCGGCGGCAGTCAGACAGGATCTGGAAGACTTTGCTGTTTCATCAGTTCCATGATATCATTTCAGGAACCTGTATTCATGATGCGGTGGTGGAAGCAGCAGCAGCGCTGGAGGCAGAAATTGCAGAGTGTGAAGATATCAGAAAAGAAATATACAAAAAGATCACTGTGGATAGAACAGAACATACAGAAGAAACAGGAAAGAAATCGGATGTTGCATCAGCCATCACACTATGGAATCCTACCGGAGTGACAGGAAATATTGTAACACAGATTGAACTTCCGTATCCGGTCAGAACATTGGGAGGTCATCCGGTGCAGATGGTGACAGAAACACCGTGTGTCGGTCTGGTAAAAGTAGAAAACGTACCGGCTTTTGGATTGGTTACGTTAAGAACAGGCGAAAAGATGGAGTGTGTTGTACCGTGCCGTGAGCATTTTTCTGATACGCTGGAAAACAGTCGTTACCGGATCCTTTTCGACAGTCAGGGAGAAATTATCAGCCTGTATGATAAAGTACAGCAGAGGGAAATACTTCGGGGAAAAGGAAATATGCTGTGTGCGCATGTGGATCGCGGAGGATACTTTGAAGCGTGGGATATCACAGAAGATATTGAACGAAAAGTTTATCCGGTAAATCAGGTGGAGGAGATGGTACTGACAGAAGACGGCCCGGTAAGGAAGACTCTGAAAATCACAAAACAGTTCCGATCTTCCCGGATCACGCAGTGGATTCATATTTACGAAGACTGCCCAAGGATTGATTTCTATACGAAAGCAGATTTTCAGGAAAAACAGATGCTTCTGAAGGCAGGCTTTGATGTGGATGTGGACGCGGCACTGGCGACATACGATATTTCGATGGGAAGCATTCAGCGGGAAACCACGAGGAATAATTCCTTTGAAAAGGCAAAGTTCGAAGTTTTGACACACAAATACATGGATCTTTCCGAAGACGACCATGGTGTTGCAATCTTAAATGATGGAAAATACGGCTGTGATATCAAGGACAACCGGATGCGGATCACCCTGATCAAAACCGCCGGCTTCCCGGATGAAAGCCAGGATCTTGGCCTGCATGAATTCTGTTACAGCCTGTATCCGCACAAAGGGAATGAAAAAGAAGCTCATGTGCGGGAGGAGGCGTATTTGTTAAATCAGCCACTGGAAACGATTCAGGGAGAAACAACGATGATCAGCCAGCCGGTTATCTGCCAGGAGGATGGCGTGATGCTGGAAACGTTGAAGATGGCAGAAGATGGTACTGGTGTGATTCTGCGTTTCTATGAGCACCATGGAATGAATCATGAGATGAACGTACAGTGGAATCTTCCGGTGAAGAAAGCGTATCGTTGTGATATTCTGGAACGGTCTACAGGAGAAAAATTACCGATGATCGGAGAAAAATTCCTGCTTACAGTAAAACCATATGAGATCGTTACAGTAAAGCTGACGGTTGAATGACAGAATTTTGGTCTTTGCATGTGAACTTCAGGTGGTGACGCTGGAGAATGCGATCTATCTCTCAATGAAAAATGATGTGGCTTATGTGCTCCATGATGAGTTGTTTTTGTATGAGCAGCAGTCTACAAAAAATGCGAACATGCCGTTACGTTGTCTGTTTTATGCAAGTGACACGTATTCGGTATTGGTGAAGGATAAGAATATTTATGGTACGAAGATGCTTCCGCTTCCATCACCTACGTTTGTAGTGTTTTATAATGGAAAACAGAAGATGGATGAGGAAGGGGAATTGAGACTTTCGGATGCCTTTGTAAAAAAGCAGGAGGTTCCGAATCTGGAAGTGATCGTAAAAGTGAAAAATATCAATATGGGAAACAGCCGGGAACTTTTCGAAAAATGCAGACCGATGCGGGATTATATGATCTTTGTGGATAAGGTAAGAAGGTATTCACAGGAGCAACCGTTGGAAGACGCAGTGGAACGGACAATCCGGGAGTGCATGGAAGAAGACGTGATGGCTGATTTCCTGAAAAGGAACAGGGCGGAGGTTGTGAAGATGTGTCTTTATGAGTATGACGAAGAGAGGCAAAGGGAGTTTGACCGGGAGGAAGGCAGAGAGGAAGGCAGAGATGCGGAACGAATAGAGGTAGCCAGACGTATGTTAAAATCTCATAAGTTGTCATATGTAGAGGTAGCAGAAATTGTAGGACTGACGGTAGAAGAAGCAAAAGCTTTGGATACAGATGAGGCGGTTATAGAAATTAAGAGGTTTTGATTTTGTATCGATACCGATTCTACAATACAGATATAGAAATACAGAATTTTAAGTTGAGTTTTTGTGACAATATGGTATACTGGATATTATGACACATATGATACGGTGCAGAAAACAGACTGAGATTACGATATGACCGGCATCCGTATGAAAAAACAAATTAGAAATACCGGTATGGAAATCTGACTTTGGAAAGGTAATACCGATCGAATATACCGGAGATATGAAAGGATATAGAACTATGAATCGGGAGAACTTACAGACAGGAAGACAGGAGGCAATCCGGGGATTTGATATTGATGGAACATTTCTGGAGTGTATACCTTGTGGAAATGGTCATATTAACGATACTTTTATGATGTCATTTGACAGAGACGGCGAAACACATCGGTATTCACTGCAGCACATGAACCGATCCGTATTCAGGGATCCGGTTTCGCTGATGAATAATATTCTCCATGTGACAGACTATCTGAAAGAACAGATCAGGGCACAGGGAGGAGATCCACAGAGAGAGACACTTGATTTTGTATGTGCAAAGTCAGGTGAACCGTATTTTATAGACAGTTTTGGAGAGTACTGGAGAGCATATCATTTTGTAGAAGATGCATATGCACTGGAAGAAGTAAAAGATCCACAGGACTTTTATCAGAGTGCAGTGGCTTTCGGTAATTTCCAGAGAATGCTGGCAGATTTTCCGGCGGATACTCTGACGGAGACCATTGCCGGCTTCCATGATACCAAGGCGCGGTTTGCAGCATTTGAGAAAGCGGTCGAAGAAGATGTATGCGGAAGAGCCGCAGGAGTACAGCAGGAGATTCGGTTTATAAAGGATCGATACGATGTCGCCTGTGTGCTGGGTGATCTGTTAGAGGCAGGAGAACTTTCGCTTCGTGTAACACATAATGACACCAAGTCCAACAATGTTCTGATGGATAATACTACCGGAAAAGGTCTTTGTGTGATCGATCTGGATACTGTTATGCCGGGGCTGGCAGTGAATGATTTTGGTGATTCCATCCGCTTTGGTGCAAGCACAGGCGCAGAGGATGAGAAAGATCTTTCCAAGATCTCCTGTGATATGGAACTGTATGATATTTATGCAAAAGGTTTCGTAGAAGGATGCGGTGGTGCGTTGACCGATATGGAGATTGAGTGTCTGCCGATCGGGGCGAAGGTAATGACTTATGAGTGTGGTATGAGATTCCTGACAGATTATCTCTCCGGGGATACATACTTTAAGGTTGATTATCCGACCCACAATCTGGATCGTACGAGAACACAGCTGAAACTGGTGTGGGACATGGAACAGAAATGGGAGCAAATGCAGGAGATTGCCCGAAAATATAAAAATAAAAGATAGAGTTTTTGGGTAGAGGACGCAAAACGGACGAAAGGACGTGTTAGTTTACAGCCAACACCCAGAAAGGGAGTGCATGCCCGGTGGGGGCGGATAGCCTTTTGCTGGTGCTTTTAGCAAGGATGAGATCCAGCGTCTACGCAGACTTTCACGAGGGTCAGCCGACCCTCGTGAACATAGTCGGAGTTGACGATTAGCTCAGATTTGCGTTACCAGCGGTTGTCCGCCCCCACCGGGCATGCACTCCCTTTCGTCCGTCCTTTCGTCCGTCCTTTCGTCCGTCCTTTCGTCCGTCCTGAAGCTCCCTCTTCGAACGAACAACAGACAAGTTACAATTTCTCAATATCCCCGATCAACTGAGCCACTTCTTCCTCTGTGGTAGCCCAACTCGTACAAAATCTCGCAATAACCCCGTCTGGTGTACTTCCGGTTTTTTCAAATGTATAATTCTGTCCAAGCACTTCCTGCTGCTTTTCATTCAAAATCACAAACTGCTGATTCGTAGGACTCTCTACCCAGAAAGGAATCCCTTTCTTTGCAAAAGCATCCCGGATTTTCATAGCCAACACATCCGCTTTTTTCGTGATTTCAAAATAAAGATCATTCTCCAGCAACGTATAAAACTGCAGTCCCAGAAGCCATCCCTTTGCCAGAACTGCTCCGTTTTGCTTCATAAAAGCTTTAAATCTCCGTTTCAGATCATTCGAAGTGATAACCACAGCCTCACCAAACAAAGCGCCGCATTTTGTTCCGCCAAAATAAAAAACATCCGTAAGAGCTGCAAAATCCTCAACGCTGATATCATTTTCCACAGCACCAAGTCCATATCCAAGACGTGCGCCGTCCACAAACAAATACATTCCATATTTATCACAAACCTTACGGATTGCTTTTAACTCTTCCAGTGAATACAAAGTGCCCTGTTCGGTAGGAAAAGACAAATAAACCATCTTAGGCTCTGTATAATATTCCGGTTCGTTTTCCTCATAATAAGCACCGGCGCATGCGTCAATCTGTGTGGCGGTGATTTTTCCGTCTGTATTTGGAATCGTCTGGATCTTGTGGTTTGTATTTTCCACGGAAGCTGCCTCGTGACAGTTAATATGTCCTGTATCTGCAGCGATCACACTCTGAACAGAAGAAAGCGCACTGGCGATCACGATAAAGTTTGCCTGCGTAGCACCCGGGAAAAAGTGAATGGCTGCATCCGGACAATGAACTCTTTCTCGGATCAGGTCGGCTGCTTTTTTACACCATTCATCTTCGCCGTACCCTCCAAAACTATTATCATTGACAGCACTCAACGCCTCCAGAATCTCAGGATGGGCACCGTGATTGTAATCATTATTAAAACGTATCATAATTAAAATTCTCCCTGTATAAAAATTGATTTACCCCTAGCCACAGGATGGAAAAGATCTGTACTTATTGTATCTGTTCCATGGAAAAATAGCAAGATGAAAATAAAGCAGGCAGTCGTGATACTTGCTATCCGGTTGTGGGAATGGTAAAATTGATAAGAAAGCGGATGACTTTTTTGCTTATTCTCAGAAAGAAAAGAGGAGTGTAAAATAATGTATTACGTACCAGACGGCACCAAAGAGTGCGGATTTTATGAATGTAAAAAATGCGGCAATCGATTCCTGTCCCTGCAGACGATGAAAAGAATCCCATGCCCGGACTGCGAAGCCGAGATTGACTATGAAATCGGTCCGGATGAGTCCCTGGAAGATGTTCTTGATACCGCAGAACTGATCGAGAAAATAGAAGGTGTGGAAGAAGTAGAAAAAATGGATGCCCTGCTGAGCCTGGCAATCACTGGTGGAGATGACAGCTGGATCTGAGAAATACAAATCTGTAAGCAAATAATCGAAAAAGACAGTCATACAGAGGAAGACAAAGATTTACTCCTGTATGGCTGTCTTTTATGTATAATTATAACGTTTTAAGCATTTCCTCCCACACAAACTGATTTTCCTCCCAGATAGTTTCAAACTGATCAGGTGAAACAGGGGTATCTCCGGTGCCGACTTCGATGGTCAGACTGGGAATCCCCTGACTCAGGATCGCCCAGTCCTTATACCCGGCGGGATCGAGAGCCTGATAATCAGCGTCCAGTGGATAGCCTGTTGCAGCAGCGATCGTGTTGGCAAAAGAGAGGGTCTGGTCATAGAGACTGCCTTCCTGGCCGAAATACCAGTAAATGACATCTCCCTGTGTGTGATAGCTGATCGTACGGGAAAAGTGCTCCTGTAAAGTAAGCTGAATAAGAGCATTACTTTCTGCTTCACATCCGGGTGCCGTTCCTTTGTAATGATCGGCAGATGGGTGTCCGGCAGGATCCGCGTAACTGTCCCATAAAGCATCAAAGTTTCGGTTCAGATCCACACCGTTTGCATTGGATTTCCATTGTTCGAGATAATCATTATCTGAAAGAGAAGCCCCATCCATCTGTGAGATCTGTTCCAGATTCTTCCGGACTGTATCGGTCTGAACACCGTCCAGTCCCTGTTGACTGATGGAAACACCATCTGGATTTACCATGCAGATCACATGGATTGCTGTATCCTGAAGCAGATCTTTATAGGAAATATCTCCGTAGGAATCTCCATTTTTTATATGTTTAAGGAAAGAGACTGTCTGCTTCATGACAAGCTGACAGGTGATATATTCCCGGGCGTGAATACCGCCGTTGACCAGTATTTTTCTGGAAGCATCTTCATTTCCGATAATAAAATGGAGAATCTGCCGCCCATCTGCAGTTTCTCCGAGACTGTCCGCAGAGAAAACAGAGGAATAACGGGATTTTAACAGATCAGTATCTGAAACCAGATCTTCGTAGGTATAGACAGATGGATTATGATCAACGATCAAAGGCTTATACTCCTTTCGATAGAAGAAAATAAAAACGGTGGATAAAACAAGAATAAGAACGACAGCGGGAACAGCCAGACGGCCAACGAGCCTGTGCTGCTTCTTTTTATGCCCGGGATGTCTGGATCTTTGTGCTGACACAGCAGTCAGCCGTGTGCCGCAGGAACTGCAAAAATTTGTGCTGTCATTATAAGTCGCACCGCAGCTTGAACATTTTTTCATGAACCTTCCCCCTCATAAATAATGTATGCAGATATCTTATCACGAAAGTAACAGCTTCACAACCGGATTGATTTTACAAATAACAGATTTGTGATATGATAGTTACAGCATTTCAGAAAGAAACAGAAAGGAAGTAATCAATGGTGTTTGATATCATAGAGCATCTGCAGATCAGACCGGAATTAAAGGAGTCCATACTTGAATTTCGAAAACAATATCCCGTGGAGGCACAGTTTCAGTCCAGGATCCCCGTTCCGAGTAACATTTATTATGGAACAGATATCTGGGAAAAGGCAGTGACGGCACTTTTATGCGGAAAAAATATTTTGCTTGTCGGTCATAAAGCCACCGGAAAAAATATTTTTGCGGAAAATCTTGCCGCTGCATTCGCAAGACCGCGGTGGGATGTATCGTTTCATGTCAATATGGATGCTGCATCCCTGATCGGTATGGATACTTTTAAAAAACAGGAAGTAACTTTCCGTCCGGGTCCGATCTGCTGTGCGGCGCAGTATGGTGGATTTGCAGTGCTCGACGAGATTAATATGGCGAAAAGTGAAGCTCTGGCGGTACTTCATGGAACGCTGGACTTTCGAAGAAGCATCGATGTGCCGGGATATGAGCGGATCGACCTACACCCGGCCACCCGTTTCATCGCCACGATGAACTATGGGTATGCGGGAACAAAAGAACTGAACGAAGCACTGGTTTCCCGCTTTGTGGTGATCCGGATGCCGATGATCTCGCAGGAACACCTGATTTTGTTATTACAGGATCACTATCCGACACTGAAAACTGAAGGTGCAAAAGAATTGGCAGCCGTCTACCTGGATCTTCAGAAAAAGTGTGAAAATGCCCAGATTTCTTCCCGTGCCATGGATCTTCGGGGGCTTCTTGACGGTGTGGCACTGATGGAAAAAGGATTGAACGTACAGGATGCGCTGGACATGGGAATTACCAATAAAACCTTTGACCCATATGAGCAGACACTGATTCAGGATACGATTCGGGGACGAATCTCAAAAAAGATGAAACCGGAAGATTTATTTGAAGAAAAATGTGGTTCTTGCAGAAAAGAATTCGCATAAACACTCTATCATAATAAAAGGACAGTGCAAAGACATGGAACAGCAGGAGATGCAGGAAGAACGGAGAGCGAGAAATTTTGTTTGGGCAGCGGCGGAACAGTATGGGCTGGAACCGCTGTTTCTCGCCTATGCACCGGATGGGACGGCGGATATGTATCTGAATATTATTATCGGTCTCAGTTATAAGTGGTATGATGCCCAAAAACTGGAAACATTTTTTCATATGCTCGGTGGCAGACAGGAGGAACTGTATCAGGGGATGCTGTGGATCGGTCTGGAACAGGCATTATACGAAAAAGAACAGGCGCATCGGCCGGCACTTACGGATCTTCGCCAGGAATATGCACAGGAAAATCTGGGGAGGTATCGTTCGTTTAAAGAATATGAACTGATTGATCAGCTGCGAAACGGACATTGTGCGGCTATTCTGGGTCAGGACTCCGGGTTATCCGGAAGAATGAAAGAACTGCTTCAGGAACTGACGTTTACCGGAGATATGGAGATCGAACAGATCATCGCCAGGATGAAAGTGATCCTGTGGAAATATTTTTCTTATGAACCGAAGCCGATAAAAAAAGAGCGGGGGACGTATTTTCTGCAAAAACTGCTGCCTGCATTTCATTCGATCGGCAAGATGCATGCTACCTACGTGAAGACAAAGCGGTATGACGATCCGGTGTGGGAAGAGTCCGGAAACGGAGGAACCATGGAAAGAGCCAGACATTATCTGCTTCAGTTTTCCAGGCAGGGAGACGGGGAAAAAGACCGGGCGTATATTGAGGGATGTTTTGGTTCCAGTATCTGTTCTCCCGGGGAAGAAAAACTGATGGAAGAAGAATTGTGTACGGAGAATCATAAAAACAGCCATATTTATATAACCGAAGGATATTCGAAGGCTGGTTCTCCGGCCGGAGAACGGTGGAACGAAAAAGCGACTGAAGCGGAAAAGAAGATTGACAGAAGAGAGGCAAAGGAGATTCACGAGTTCCGGGAGAATTGCAGAAGACAGACAGAGAAAAATCGGCAGTATTACGAGAAAAATCGAACCATCTATGAGAACAGTATCCGCAGAATGACAGAAAAACTCTGTCTGGAACTGGATACCCGCCTTGATGACGTTCCTTTACGGGCAAGACAGGGAAAAATCTGTGCCAGTCAGGTATGGAGAGCACTGTATCTGGAGGATCCAAGAATCTTTGAAAAAAGAGAAGAGGTATCAGATGCAGGGTTCTCCGTAGATATCCTGATTGATGCGTCCTCCTCCCGGAAAGATAGTCAGGAACAGATTGCAGCGCAATCCTATATTCTTGTGAAAAGTCTGGATCTTTGCAGGATTCCGCTACAGGTGTATTCTTATTGCAGTATTCGCGGATATACGGTTTTGCGGTTGTTTCAGTCTTACGGGGAGATAGACCGGGCAGAAGAGGTATTTTCCTATGTGGCGGCGGGGAATAACCGCGACGGACTGGCACTTCGGGGAGCCGGTCATCTGATGGAAAACAGTGAACAGGAGAAGAAGTTATTGCTTGTCCTCACCGATGGCAGCCCGCAGGATGACAGGATCGCAGCAGAAGGTGCATTTTACAAAAACAGGGAATACACGGATCAGATTGCAGTGGAAGACACGACCGAACAGGTACAGCACCTGAAAAGGAAAGGCATTCAGGTCGTAGGTATTTTCATGGGGACAGAGCGTGGACTTCAGACCGCCCACCGGATCTTCGGACGAGATTTTGTGCGGATCGAGAATATTCAGCAGTTTTCCGAAGTGGTGGGAAAGATCCTGCAGGAGAAAATCAGGGAGATCATTTGACAAATCCTGTTTATTGTGCTAAAGTATGGCAAGAGTAATTCGTACCCGGTTTTCCAGGTGAAGACCGGGTTATTTATAAATCAAATGTTCACAAAAGGAGAAAATAGACTGTATATGAACAAGCAAGAAAGCGATATCATGAAAATATTATTACAGACTCCATTTATCAACCAGCGGATGCTGGCAGAAGCTTCCGGACATTCGCTGGGGGTGGTGAATCGTTCGGTGAAAGAACTGGTGGCTCAGGGGTATCTGGATGAGCAGTTATGGCCGACTTCCCGGGCAAAGAAAGAATTTCAGGAGCGGTCTCCGAAAAGAGCGATTATCCTGGCAGCCGGTTTCGGGATGCGGATGGTTCCCATCAACACGGAGGTGCCGAAAGGACTGTTGGAAGTCAACAAAGAACCTCTGATCGAGAGGCAGATCCGCCAGCTTCACGAAGTCGGGATCCGGGAGATCTATGTGGTAGTCGGATTTATGAAAGAGCGATATGAGTATCTGATCGATGAGTTTGGTGTGGAACTGGTGGTTAATCCGGACTATATGACGAAAAACAATTTACATTCTGTCAGTCTGGTGAGACGCCATCTGGAGAATGCGTATATCATTCCCTGCGACATCTGGTGTGACCGGAATCCCTTTGACCGGTTCGAGTCCTACTCCTGGTACATGGTCAGTGATCTGGTGGAAAATGAAAGTTCTGTCCGCGTCAACCGGAAAATGGAACTGGTTACGGTTCCGGAAGGAAATGGTGGCAATGCAATGATCGGAATCTGTTATCTGACTGGGGAAGAAGCAGGTATCGTTGCGGAAAATATAGAAAAGCTGAGCAGGGATCTGCGATATGACGGTGTTTTCTGGGAAGAAGCATTATATCGAAAAGATAAAATGATCGTTGCTGCAAGGGTTGTACACGGTTCGGATGTTGTAGAAATCAATACATACGAACAGCTGCGGGAACTTGACAGCCATTCCGGCCAGTTAAAAACTGATGCGATCCAGGTGATCTGTCAGGCACTTGGTGTAAAACAGGACGAGATTACCGATATCACCGTACTGAAAAAGGGAATGACCAACAGATCTTTCTTATTTACAACCAAGGGAAAAAAATACATTATGCGCATCCCCGGTGAGGGAACGGAACAGCTGATCGACCGGAGGGAAGAAGCAGCAGTTTATCAGACCATCGACGGAAAGAAAATATGCGATGACATTGCATATATCAATCCGGAGAATGGATACAAGATCACGGAATTTCTGGAAGGTGCGAGAGTCTGTGATCCTGACTGTCCCCGGGATGTGGAAAAATGCATGAAGCGCCTGAGAAGGTTTCATGAGATGAAACTGCAGGTGGAGCATACCTTTGATATTTTCGGGCAGATGGAGTTTTACGAAAAGCTGTGGGGTAATACTCCCTCAGATTACCGAGATTATCAGAAGACAAAAGAGCATGTACTGGAACTTCGTCCATATATTGAACAGTGGAGTGGGGAAAGGGTGCTGACCCATATCGATGCAGTGCCGGATAATTTTCTGTTTATAGAAAAAAACGGTGAAGAGGAGATCCGCCTGATAGACTGGGAGTACGCAGGGATGCAGGATCCTCATGTAGATATTGCCATGTTTGCTGTTTATGCGATGTATGACAGGGAGCAGGTGGATGCGCTGATCGATGCTTATTTTCCGGAGGGGTGCAAAAATGAGATCCGGATCAAGATCTACTGCTATATCGCAGCATGCGGACTTTTGTGGAGCAACTGGTGTGAGTATAAAAAAAGTCTGGGTGTAGAGTTTGGCAAGTATTCACTGCGGCAGTACCGATATGCGAAAGAGTATTATAGAATTGTAAAGGAAGAACTCAGTCAAATCAAAGGAGCAAAAAATCATGAATAAAGCAGAACGGGCAATTATTATGGCTGCCGGTCTGGGCAATAGGATGCGGCCAGTCACACTGACCACACCGAAACCACTGGTGAAAGTCAACGGTGTGCGGATGATCGATACAGTAATTCAGGGTCTTCATGAGAATGGGATCACGGAAATTTATATTGTGGTTGGTTATCTGAAAGAACAGTTTTACACGCTGGAACAGGAATATCCGGGTGTGACAATTATTGAAAATCCTTATTATGATACCTGCAACAACATTTCTTCACTGTATGTAGCGCGGGATTATATAGAAAATGCCATGATCCTGGACGGTGATCAGATTGTGTATAACAGAACAATCCTTTCTCCGGAGTTTGAACGTTCCGGTTATAACAGTATCTGGACGGACGAAGAGACGGATGAATGGCTGCAGCAGGTAGAAGACGGAATCGTTGTTTCCTGCAGCAGAAACGGAGGGAAGGGTGGTTGGCAGCTGTACAGCATCTCCCGATGGAGCAAAGAAGATGGAAAACGGCTGAAACATCACCTGGAAGTGGAATTTGAAGAGAAGAAAAACAGACAGATCTACTGGGACGATGTGGCGATGTTCTGCTATCCGGAGGAATACCGGCTTGGCATCCGACCGATGCATCCGGGTGATCTGATCGAGGTGGATAACCTGGAAGAGCTGATCGCCCTGGATAACAGCTACCGTGATTTATACACAAAAAAAGGAGTAAAATAGTGATGAATAAAAATATAACAAATACAAAAGGAAAGATCGACTGGATGATTACACTGGTTCCTCTTGGAATCGTGATTGCACTGTGCATCCTGTTTTTCCTCCTGCCGGATCAGTCAAATGCAGTTCTGAGCCAGATCCGGTTTTTCTTCGGAGATACTTTTGGAACATATTATCTGGTGATCGGACTTGGCATTTTCCTGTTGTCTCTGTATATCGCAGGATCGAAATACGGCGATATCGTACTTGGTGAAAAAGGAGAAAAGCCGAAATACTCTTTCTTTTCCTGGGGAGCAATGATGTTTACCTGCGGTCTTGCAGCGGATATTTTATTTTACTCTTTCTCGGAATGGGTATTATATGCGACAGATCCTCACCTGGAAGAGATGGGAAGCATCCAGGAATGGGCAGGCGTCTATCCGTTGTTTCACTGGAGTTTTATCCCGTGGGGATTCTATCTGGTACTGGCTGTGGCATTCGGCTTTATGCTCCATGTACGAAAAAGAAACCGCCAGAAATACTCTGAAGCCTGCCGTCCGATTCTGGGGAAACATACCGATGGCTGGGCAGGAAGAATCATTGATCTTCTGGCCGTATTTGCCCTGCTTGCAGGAACGGCAACAACCTTCAGTGTGGCAACACCGCTGATGGCAACGATCATCGGAGAGCTTTTTCATGTTACAATAAGCCGGACAGTTATCAATGTCATTATTTTACTGGTAACATGTGCTGTATATACATATTCTTTGCTCCACGGATTTAAGGGGATCAGCAGACTGGCAAATATCTGTATATATCTCTTTTTTGGATTGCTGGCTGTTGTCCTTCTGTTTGGAGGTGAAACCCGTTATATCATCGAGACGGGTCTGAGTTCACTGGGAACCATGGTTCAGAACTTTATCGGACTTTCTACTTTTACGGATCCTCTGAGAACCTCAAACTTCCCACAGAACTGGACGATTTATTACTGGGCATACTGGATGGTCTGGTGTGTGGCAGCACCGTTTTTCATCGGCAGCATCTCCCGTGGAAGAACCGTCCGCCAGACTATTCTGGGAGGTTATGGTTTCGGCGTTGGATCTACTCTGATCAGTTTTATCATCCTCGGCAATTACTCCATGGGAATGCAGGTAACCGGAAAAGCTGATTTTATCGCACAATACCTGAAAGATGGCGATCTCTATGGAATGATCGTATCCATGATCAAAACCATGCCCTGTGCCCCGGTTATCATGGTAATAGTACTGCTGACGATGGTTGCCTTCTACGCAACTTCCTTTGACTCCATTGCCCTGACAGCCTCCTGCTACAGTTACCGCAAACTCGAAGAAGGCGAACAACCCCACCGGGGAATCCAGCTGATGTGGTGCCTTCTGCTGATCGCATTGCCGATCGCATTACTGTTTGCGGAAAGCTCCATGAGCAACCTGCAAAGTGTGAGTATTGTAGCTGCCTTCCCGATTGGAGCAGTAATCCTGCTGATCACAGGTAGTTTCTTAAAAGATGCGAAGAAATATATAAAAGAAAATAAATAAAATATATATTACATTGCTTTTTAAAAGCATGAAAAACGATACACGAATCCAATCTGTCGTTTCCAATACTCAGCCGAAAGAGCCCGGTTTCCAGGGGGACTCGCACTGTGT
>OLOY01000434.1_pt1 | contig 31271 bp, 31 predicted proteins | sample 1672771 | NCBI WGS metagenome assembly OLOY01 (sample SAMEA3136722, study PRJEB25190) | human gut metagenome
TTTTGGCATATTCATGCCAAAACACCTCGCGGAATAGTGGTGTGTGAACAGTAACTTTTCTGCTAAATAAAAATAAAAACAGCAGTATCATCGGCTAAATGCCAGATCATCCTGCTGTTCTTATAATTTTTAATCCATCTGTCAGATGGTCTTGTCATACATATAAATAATCGTTCAGAACCGGCTGCAAACCTCCCTGTTCCATATCCTGGTACATAGAAGCAAAGGACCGGGAATCATTGATTTCGAACTGTTCATCCCCTGCATCTGCCTCTTCCTTACCCTCATATTTTTCTTCATGATCGCCAATGCCGGTAGATACCCCTGCTGATACTTTCGTAGCACAGATTTTTGTAATGCCATTTCGAAAAACAGCACTTTCCCGGCTGGATACGGTAATTCCTGCAAACGGAAGAAACAGCCTGTAGGCACATAATACCTGGCAAAGCTCTTTCTCTCCCACATCCCTGGGATTGATCTTATCATTATTTACAATAGGACGCAGACGCGGACAGCTTAAAGAAAGCTCTGCATGAGGATATTTTCGGTTGATGTAATATACATGGAGGGCAGTTGCCAGTGCATCCTTCCGGAAATCATCCAGTCCCAGAAGAGCAGAAAAGCCTGCACCTCTCATTCCTCCCATCAATGCACGTTCCTGGGAATCAAACCGATATGGCCATACACGCTTGTGCCCCATCAGATGCAGTGTTTCGTATTTATCTGTATTATAGGTTTCCTGAAAAACAGTTACATAATCCACACCACATTCATGGAGATATCTGTATTCCTCTACATTGACCGGATAAATTTCGATCCCTATATTTTTGAAATATTTCCGTGCGATCTTAACCGCCTCTCCAATATAAGAAACATCTGAATATGCCCTGCTCTCACCGGTAAGGATAAGTATTTCTTCCATTCCTGTCTCTGCAATGACCTGCATCTCATGTTCAATTTCTTCATAGGTCAGTTTTTTTCTGCGTATATTGTTGTAGCAGTTGAAGCCGCAATAAATACAGTAATTCTGACAATAATTGGCAATATAAATAGGAGTAAAAATGTAAACTGTATTTCCAAAATGATTTTTTGTCAGTTCCTCTGCCTTTCTTGCCATCTGTTCCAGATAGGGTGCAGCCGCCGGAGATAACAATGCCTTAAAATCCTCTATGGTGCATGTTTCATGAGAAAGTGCTCTCTCAACATCATTGGCTGTATACAGATCATAATCATACTCATCCATAGCCTTCAGCACCTTGTCTTTGATATCCGATTCTATTACCTGCATTCCGTCCATATATTTCATATGGTCTGTACGGAAGGACGGATCCTGTTCCAGACGGTGCTTTCTTTCCAGGGCTGCAGGCGGAAGCTTGTCACTGTCTACAAAATATACCTGATTTTCTTCGTTCATGACTTTCTTCCCTCCTATCGCAAAAAGCCCGTCAGCGGATCTGACGCACTTCCGCCTCTCGCAAGCACTCTTCCCATTCCTGTAAGATATGCTTTTCTTCCTGCCTGAATTGCAAGCTTAAAGGCTTCCGCCATATCCGGTATATTTCCTGCAGTGGCAATGGCTGTATTGGCCATGATCGCAGCAGCTCCCATTTCCATTGCTTCACACGCCTGGGAAGGCTTTCCGATTCCTGCATCCACGATGATCGGCAGATCAATTTCATCGATCAGGATCTGGATCATTGCTTTTGTTGCCAGTCCCTTATTGCTTCCAATAGGAGAAGCAAGAGGCATTACAGCAGCTGCCCCTGCATTCTGCAGATCTCTCGCCACATTCAGGTCCGGATTCATATACGGCAACACTACAAAGCCTTCCTTTGCCAGAATTTCTGTTGCCTTTATGGTTTCCTGGTTATCCGGGAACAGATATTTTGCATCACGCATGATCTCTATTTTAACAAAGTCACCACATCCCATTGCTCTGCTCAGTCGCGCGATCCTGACAGCCTCCTCTGCATTTCTGGCACCTGAGGTGTTAGGAAGCAGTGTAACTCCTTTGGGGATATAGTCCAGTATATTTTCACTTTCACTTGTATTTGCACGGCGCAGTGCAAGAGTGATAATCTCTGCCCCACCCTGTTCTACAGCAGCTTTGATCAGATTCAGATTATATTTTCCTGAGCCCAGAATAAAACGGCTCTTAAATTCTTTCCCACCTAATATCAGTTTATCTTCCATTTTGTTCTCCTCGTTATTTCGTCATGGTTGTTCTTTGTCTTTTTCAGCCTCCGCCTACAAATCTCAGCACTTCAATGGAATCCTCTTCCTGAATTGTCACATTTCCAAGTTCATCCCTGGGAACAATCTCCAGATTTCGTTCCACGACTACCTTATCCGGCTCAAATCCTGAAGTTTTTAAATATTCCAGAAGATTTCTTCCGGCAATCGCTTTCTCTTCTCCGTTGATCCTTACCAATGTGCAAGTCTCCTTTCTTTGGTCTGACACCTTCTTCCTGACAGCCTCCCTCTTTATTTGTGCAGCTGCTGTCCGGAATATTTATAATAAACGTCAAAAAAGCACCGGACGATACAATCCCAGTATCATCCGGCGCCTGAAATATTCTGCGAAAAGTGGTGCCCCCAGTTCACAAAGAATAGGGTATCATATTTTTAGTTGGTTGTAAAGAGTGACTTTGAGGGTTGAAAAGATCTGCCATAGCACCAATTACAATATCATAATTGTGATCTTTCCCACTTCTGCAATCCACAATAAAATCCAACCATTCTTCAGACATTTCTTTAAATTCCTTAATATTAAGGTTAGTGTTCATCCGTACATCATAGATAGAAATAGCCTTTGTTTCATACCGTTTAGCCCATCGCTGTGCCTGTTCTTTAATAATCGTACAGTAAAAAACATAACCAAAATCTTTGGTATTGCGACTTTTGAAGCAATATTGATCTTTTAGTTTATTGGGCAGCAACTGTCTGATGCAGAAATCGTCTGCTTCCTTATCGCCTGCTGTCCCTCTTCAATTGTTCCTGTTGCCATTGCTTTGGCTATTGAGGTTCTTAAAAAACTTTCTGCCTGCTCCTTTGATGTGGTTAAATAAAATCCCTGCCCAAAATCTTTTCTCTTTGCACATTTGGCAAGATCTGGCTCTTTTACCTCACAATAGCTTCCATGATAGAGAACAAATCCATCTTTTAACTCAAGCACTAATCTCTATCCCCTTTCCTTGCAAAAATTCAGTAATATCTTCAAGCACAGCTTCATCGCCTTCACAATGAAAAATCCCATAACATTTTTCTATATATCCAAGAACATCGGCTTCTTTAAACAAGTGGATAATCTGTTCAACAGGTAAATGCCACTCTTCTGAAGCAAGCCGGATTAATCTTGTTTGCATGAAAGTAATCTCTGTTTTCTCACTCATAATGATCCTCCTTAATGTCTTCCGTTACAATACTGCCTGCTGCTGTTATTCATCATCTGTAAATTCCATCACATATATTCGGCGTCGGTATTCCCTTCTATGACAGAACGGAACCATCTGTCCCTCCTCGCATTGGTTTTGTATAAGGTGCAAAACCTGCTTTTTCCATTCCTTCTTTTATTGCTTCTACAATTTCGAAGTTAGGTAAAATCTGTTCTGCCATGTTGTAATAGGTGTCTTCTGTTTTTACAGAAACAGTACCTTCTCCATATTTGTAATTCAAAAATTCTTCAATTCGATGCATTTGCTCTTTTCGATTTTCAAATCTATCTCTGTCAAAATCACGAATATAAAAACGCATGGTAGTCAGTTCTACTTCACCCTTAAAATCAAGGACATGATAATATCCTTCATACATTTCTGTATGTGCCGGTGTCTCTGCTTCCGGAATCATATTGAGATATTCGTTCGCAATTAAAATCGCATTCTTCATCTGGTTTTTGGATAATCCAGGATGGATATTCACTCCTCTGTACTTTTTTTAATAAAATTATAGCACAACGCTTTTTATTTTTTCGCTACTTATTAATTGAATATAGATAAAGAGAATAAATAACTGCAGATATAAAACATATCAATTGGACAAGGAAGAGCGGTAAATGTTATTATTTTTATAATGATTACACAGGAGGAAATGTGTTATGAAGAAAAAATTTATTAGTATTTTACTATGCGCTGCAATGTGTGTGGGGATGGTTACAGCGTGTGGAACAAAAAAAGCAGATAAGGAGGCCGACTCATCTACAGATGAAAAAGATAAAGTGATAACAGTTGCTGCCAATGGTTCATTTTATCCAATCATTTATACGGATGATAATGGAGATTTAACTGGTTTTGAACATGATGTTATGGAAGAAATCGGAAAAAGATCTGGTTATGAGATCAAATTTGAAGTTGTGGGCGATTATTCAGCAATGTTTGAAGGACTAGATTCTGGAAAATATGATACAATTGCCGGTCAGGTTTCTGTAACAGATGAAAGAGAAAAGAAATATACATTTAGTGATGTTTATGGATATAATGCAATTAAATTAGCAGTTAGAGGTGATGATCCGGCAACTTCTATTGAAGATATGCAGGGAAGAAAGATATGTATTGAGTTTGGAACAGTTCTTGAAGCAGCATTGAACAAAATAAATGATACTTTTCCAGATGATAAGAAAATGGAGCTTGTTACAACAGAGGGAAATATTTATGATGAATTAAAAGTTGGACATTATGATGCATTCCCGATTACAGTATTATCTTTTGATCAGATTAATGAAAAAGGTGAGTATGATTTCAAATTAATTGGCGATCCAATTCTAATTGACAAAAATGCGTTTCCATTTGCAAAAGATGTTGATCCAGATATGATAAATGCAGTGAATAAAGCAATTGAAGAAATGCAGGACGATGGAACAATGTCAGAGTTATCCGAGAAATATTTCGGCAGAGACATTTCAAAAGAGGAAATTACTGAATAGATAATGAATTTAGAAAAGGCAGTCATGAAGACTGCCTTTTCTTGGCAAAGGAGATAGAAATGGATTTTGATACACAATTTTTTGTTTCAATATTTCCGAAACTGATGTTAAAGATACCATATACATTATGTTTAGGATGTGTCGCGTTTGCAATAGCTTTTGTATTAGGACTTTTTTTGGAAATTTGTTTTACCTCCAGATTTAAAATACTAAGAACATTGGCGGGACTATATATTTCTTACTTCAGATCAACTCCATATATTACTCAATTGTTTATTTTCTATTTTGGACTGCCACAAATATTTCCTGTTATGAGAAATCTGGCCGGGGGAACTGTTTTGGTCATTACCATAGCGATGAATTCGGCGGCATTTATTTCAGAGGTTATCCGAGGGGGATTACTGGCTGTGGATAAAGGACAGCGCGAAGCAGCATTGTCTATTGGATTAAGTCCTGTAAGTGCCTACAAAGAAGTGATTTTGCCACAGGCGTTTGTAGCCGCATTTCCGTCATTGGGAAATTCATTTATTTCCATGATAAAAAATACTGCAATAGGATTTACGATAGGGGTTGTAGATATACTTGCACAGGCCAAAATTTTGGCAGCTTCATCTTTAAACTTTTTCGAGGCGTATATATCTGTGGGAGTTGTATACTGGGTAGTTTTAGTTGTGATAGATCGGCTACTGCGCTACATGGAATCAAAAATTTGCAAATATTTATAGGAGAAAGACGATATGAAAAACAAAGATGTAAATAGAATGACAAAAGCATTGGGACTTCGGAGAAAGATTATAGGTGTACGATTTCTTTACTTCAAACATGAATATGATAAGCTATCTGTAGAGGAATATAGTACAAAAACGAGTTATTGTATGATGGTAAAACATGCGATGGAGAATAATTGCTTTAAAGCAAAATCAGAAAATTTTGGCTGTAGATGTGCATTGGAAGCGTTGGGGCTCGATGAAGAAATGGAGTGCGTAGAATCCGGACAGAGATATTACAGCTTAAATCTTTATGAAAGCCGGGCAGTTGCGAAAGATGTAACAAAAGATATTTCAAGGATAAAACAAAAAATATATGGAGTTCAACTTGGTCCATTAGAGCAATTAGAAGATGCAGATGTTGCTATATTTATGGTCAATGCATATCAATTAATGCGTGTTGTTCAAGGTTATACATATAAATGGGGAATTCCTAAGAATTTATATATGGCTGGCAATCAAGGTGTGTGTGCAGATCTGACAGCTGGTCCATTTGAAAAAAATGATATGAATTTTTCTGTTTTATGTGCAGGTACGAGAAAGATGTGCGCTTGGAAAGACGATGAAATGGGAGTTGGTCTTCCAATTCAACAATTTGAGCCGTTGACGGAAGGTATTATACAAACTATGAATTATATTGATTATCCGACTCAGAAAGATCAGATCAGTGAAAGACTCGATGATCCTATGGAATTGGGAGTTGCTGTCGATAAAAATGTGCATTATGGGAAATTGGGCAAACCTTATGTACGTCCAAGTGTATATGAACAATTGAAAAATGGAGAACTGGAATGATTAAAGTAACAGATTTACATAAAAGCTTTGGAGAATTGGCTGTTCTGAAAGGAATTGATTTTCAGGCTGATACAGGAGAAGTTATTGTAATAATCGGACCGTCTGGAATGGGAAAGTCAACTTTTTTAAGGTGCATTAATTATATTGAACGACCAGAGAAGGGGATTATTGAAATTGATAATGTAAAAGTAGATGCTGAAAAATGTACAGAAAAAGAAATTAAACAGCTAAGATTAAAAACTTCGATGGTATTTCAGAATTACAATATATTTAAAAATAAGACAGTAATTGAAAATGTTATGTTGCCAATGACGTCTGTCCAAAAAATCGAAAAAGAAATAGCAAAAGAAAAGGCTTTGCAATATCTGGATCAGGTAGGCTTGTTGGATAAAGTTAATGAATATCCGTCGAGATTATCAGGAGGACAACAGCAGCGAGTAGGAATTGCACGGGCAATGGCAGTAAATCCAAAATTAATTTTACTAGATGAACCGACATCTTCTTTGGATCCAGAGCTTGTACTTGGAATCTTGGATATATTGAAAAATCTGGCGAATGAACATAAGCGTACGATGATTATTGTTACGCATGAAATGAGCTTCGCAAAGGAAATTGCTGACAGGATCATATTTATGGACGACGGCAGAATTATAGAGGAAGGAACTCCAGAGAAGATTTTTTCAAATCCTCAAAATGAAAGAACCAAAAGATTTCTAGAAAGATTCCAGACATTTTGAAAAAGTGAATTTAGTAAAGAATAGTTACAAAGAGGTGTTGCATACTTGCCAACACCTCTTCCGTCATACACTATATCCGTTGTTTCGTGAATACCTTTTTTCAGGCTCTCTGTAAATCCACTCATAACGAAGCATCATTTTTACTTTCCGGTTCTTACCGTCTCTCACGGAATCTCTGACTTTTTCATCAACTTCCTTTGTGTTCCATCCAAGCGTTGCATGTATTCCAATCTGTAATAATATAGGAAGCAAACTGATCATAGACACCCCAAGAAGTGCCTGCAGATTTCCGGTGCCATAGAATGAAATAATTATGTTCGATTACCGTAAGCCAGTCTGCTATCTGGCTCATATCAGTCTTTCATCCTGAAATCTCCCTTACCGTTCCGTTTCACCTCATACAGTGCTGCGTCTGCCTTTCGGCACAGAGATACAAAGTCTTCCCCCTGATCCGGATATGCGGCACCGCCGGCGCTGACAGAAAGCTCTGCTTCTTCTCCTGTGCTCAGAGTCAGAGGAGTGAGCCAGCTCTGGAATTCCTGCATATAGGTATAAGCTTCGTTCCGGGTGACACCTCTCAGGCAGACTACGAATTCATCTCCCCCGTAACGCCCCAGGATGCTGTCTTCCGGGAAGCATTTCTTCATAATGCGGGCGCAGTGCTTCAGGCAGAGATCTCCATTGCCGTGACCATAGGTATCATTGTATATTTTAAAATCATCGATATCTATGAATATAAAGTAACCGGTTCTTTTTTCCTTCAGATCCTCTTCCACTGCGTTCTGAAGAGCGCGGCGGTTCAGAAGTTCTGTGAGGGGATCTGAGGCAGACAGACTCATGTAGCGCTTTTTGTCCTTTTTCTCCAACAGCAGGATGAACAGCATATAGATCAGGGTAATGCCTACCAGAATGCTGCCGAAGATTCCTCCAAGCAGTGAGAACTGCTGGGTGATGTCTGAGATGTCCTGGTTTGCAAGCTCTACGATCACGTACCAGCCCGGCATGCTGGCGATGCTCTTGTAGGAGATGGTAGATTCAACGCCGTGGATGGCGACTGAGAACCTGCCGTCTGTTTTGCCGGAGCGCATATCTCTGATCCACTGACTGTAAGAATATCCATCATTATACCGATAATATTTCTGCTGGAGCAACAGATTGTTCCAGCTTCCCTCAAAGTTCACTGCACTGGAATTAGTGATGCATGTGACAAAATTTTCGGAGTCTGCCTTTAGCAGGTGGATACTGATCTTACCGCGCAAAAGATCATATACACCGAACTGTCTCAGATTCTCAACCTTTACGGACACATAGATGGTGTGCAGCCAGGAGGAATCCGGGACAGGGACAAAGATGGTGACAATCATGCTTCCTGTCTCACTGGACTGGTAGGGATCGGAATAAAAGAACTCCTCTGCCGCCAAAGCCTGTTTGTCCAGCCCTTCCTGGCGGATATCTGCGGCAGCGTATTTACTTCCGTAGATGTCTCCGTTCTCTCCGATCAGACCGATGCTGCAGAACACAGTACGGTCCAGGTTTTTCTCCATACGTTCAAGGATCTCAGATGAGGTTTTATCCTCCATGGCCTGGGCTACTTTTACATTATCCTGGGCATAATTCCGGAGATATTCCATGGAAGTATTCATTTTCTCCGCATAAAGCCCGGTGATCAGTTCCAGATGCCGGGTATTGTATTCTCTGGCCATCCGGCTCAGCTGAAAATATGCCAGAAGAATAATGAGCAAGCTGAGACACAGATACCCCATAAAATACAGTTTTCTTTTTTTACTATTCTTTCTTCTATCACTCATTCGGCTCATTCTCCAAAAGATAATCTCTGTCCACCAGGAGCACTCCGGTATCTATATATTTCTGTTCTGACGTTTCTCCCCGGATCTGCCGGTCCAGAGAGAGCATTCCCTCATATGCCATCTGATCCTGCTTCTGCAGAAGGGTGATTCCATGATAATCCGGGTCCCGGATCAGGCTGGCAGTCTCCTCTGCCAGGTCAAAGCCTGCCATCACAATATCCTGTCGGTTTCTTTTCATCAGAACTGCTGCAATCCCCTTTGTCGAAGTGTTATTACAGCCATACAGCCCCTTTATCTTTTTGTTATTAGTAAGAAGCGCTGCCACATCTGCCTGGGCATTCTCCACATCCCCTCCATTCAGACGGATGTCCTGGTTGATGGTCCATTTCTCAGGCGCATATTTTGCCCAGTATTCCAGGAAGCCTGAGACACGGTTCACCATAGCCTGGGAAGCGTCTGAAGACAGAAGGATTCCTACCTCCAGGGAATCCTGGTCTGTGTTTCCCTGCTCTGACAGCATGGCCAGCATTTCCCTGGCTGCTATCTGGCCTGCTTCCATATTTCCGGTCATGTAGCAGGTATCGTAGGCATCACTGTTAATAGAGGAGTCAATCAGTACCAGAGCAATATTCTGCTTCTTGATCTTCTGGCAGCTTTTCACCAGGGTATTCGAGTTGGCAGGTGCCAGAAGAATTCCATCCGCACCCTGCTGTTCTGCTTTTTCTATGAGGGAGATCTGTCCGGACACATCTGTCTCATTGTAGATGCCTCCCAGATATACAGCCGCATCTATCTGTTCTGCTGCCTCTGTAACTCCCTGGATCACCTTTTGCCAGTAGTCGCCGTGGTAATTCTTCAAAATAACGTATATTTTCTCCTGACTGCCCTCATTGGCGATGCAGGTATAGTCAACCACTGCAGATTCAGCAGTTTCTGACCGGGACGAGGTATCCTGTCCGGAATTACCGGGCACTTCGCAGCCGCCCAGCATTATCATTATCGCAAGCAGTCCCGTAATCACAGGCAGAAATGCCCTTTTTATTCTTTGATTTTGTTTCCATTGTTTTCTGTCCATATAAGATCCCCAACATATAATTTTTCAAACACGCTCTTGTATATCACTCTATACAAAAGTATACCACAATCTCCTCTATGCCTGTATAATATTTTATCCCCTTCCCAGATGCATGACACCTGAGAGGGGGATAAAATCTTTTGATATCTGTACCGATACGCCCTTTTGTTATTTATTTTTTCTTCTTATAACCGTCACACTGATCACAGCTGCTGCTGCAATTGCTGCCAGTGCATAAAGCATCGGTCTTGCTTCGTCTCCTGTGACTGCTGCTATCTGGTTTTTCAGCTTATTTAACGGTGTCTTTTTTTCTGATTCATGTCTTTTTCCAGTGCCCGGTGTTCCTTTATTCGGATCTTTATCCTTATCTGGATTTTTTCCCGGATTTTTATCCTTACCCGGGTCTTTGCTTTCGCCGCCGCTGGTATCTTCTGCTGTCTCAATGATCAGTGTCGTATCCTCGCAGACTTCTTCCAGAGTCAGATATCCGTCCTGGAACTGTTCCGTAACATCTTCCCCGTTCAGAAGAATCCTTGAAACCTTCCATCCTTCTTCCGGTGTGATCCGTATCTTCGGCTCGGCAAAACGATCCACAACAAAGTTATCTATGTTGCCTTCTATCTGATCTTCTTCCCCTTCTATCACTACATCTGTGTGACTTTTTTCCACACGGATATTATGGGAGTCCGGCACGGTTGTACTGATGGTGCTCTGGGAATTCGATGAGTTTCCTGCATCTGCTGCCAGAACGGACATGGTCGTAAAAAACATTGCTGCGATTGCAGCCAGCATAGTCATCACTGTCACAAACACTGCCGTTGTAACGCGGACAGTCTTTTTATCCACAATGATATCCATATTTTCTGTCTTTTTCCTCATATGCACGCCCCCTTACTCACTTTTGTCCACGTATGATATAGTAAATATCACCGTATCTGCGTACTCTCCGGCCGCCGCCTTCTTCCAGTCTTCTTTTTTAATCGCGATAGTAAGAGGTGTCTCTTCCCCGGCTTTTGTATACTGCGCTGATGTAAATGGCCGGCTTCCCGCCTCATCCTGCGCCAAAATCTGATAAGGAATCACTGCCTTTGAATTGTTGGAATTCTTTAAGTTAAGATCAGATAGCAATGACACCTGGATACATTTTCCATCCTCAATCTGCGCCTGCTCTACTACAATATTCCCGTAAGAGGTTTCTGTCTCATTAAACTGCATGCTTGTATCTACCGGAATCGTCACCTGGTAAGCCGGGTCCACATGATAACTGACTGTCGCGCTTCCCGCCGTCTGGGTGGTGGCTGCATAGATTGGATTTTCTGCACATATTAACAGCACCGGAGTCAGTAGTGCAAAAAGAATTCCTGTTCTTATACTTCTCTTTTTCATCGTTCTCCCTCCCGTTACTGTGCAATGATTGTCGTCTCTACATTTGCCCCGTTCATAGCAGAGCCATCGGTGAGTGATGCTGTCGTAATCTTGATGGTCGCCGGATATTCTCCCGCTGCAAGTGCCTTCTCTAATGTCACCTCTGTAATCGCCTTCCCCGGCTCCACCATCTTCGATGTGTAGATGGTCTCATCTGTGTCGTTAAGCACGATTTCAAATGTAAAGTAACATGGGTTTCCTTCCGGATTCATCAGGTTCATCTGCACGTCTTTTTTGTCTGCCTCAATCGTAATGGTCGGATAGCCCGGTATCCGGATTCCTGTCGGCTTTTCCCCGGTATCGTCTGCCGTCTGGGTCTTCGCATTTGGATCCAGATCCGGCTTAAATGCCGAATCTGAACCTCCTTTTAATTTCATGAAATAAATCAGTCCCGCAATGATGACCGCACACAGACAGATGATAATGACAATAAATATTTTATTTTTTCCTGTATGTTCTTTCATCTGTTTCCTCCTACTCAAATGTAATATCTACATTCAGATTGCTGAGATCATATCGATCCGGTCCTATTCCATGTGCATCAAATTCCAGCGTCAGACTGTCCACATCAATCTTGCTTCCGGTCGTAAGTGTATATTCACAGGTAATCGTTTTACCGTTTTTCTTCTTCAGATCCTCCGTATTTTTCTTCCACTCTGTGTGATCCTTATTATCGGATTTCGTATGGTAGGAAATTCTCAGATCCGAATAACCATCTTTTACCATTTTAATCTTGTAACTAATCCTAATCCTCATCTTTGAATAATTCTGATGTACTGCATTATAGGAAATATTCTTCATATTCAAATGATATCTTGCCGGATCCAGTCCACTGTCTCCGGTTGTCTTTACAGAAGTCTGATTACCGTCTACATAATAAGTAAATCTGGTATACTCATGTTTATCTGTCACACGATATGTATTGCCGGAATTTGATGGTCTGTAAGAATATTTTTGGTTCGCTTTCCAGCTTGCGTATAAGGTAATATTTTTTGCGTCCTGAAGCTGCAGCTCTTTCGTACTCATGTCAAATGCTGTGTTGGCTTCTTCTTTTTTCCAGCCTTTGAACTCCCAGCCGTAACGAGTCGGATCTGACGGGAACTGGTACTTATCACCGTATTTGGTCTTTCTAACTGTCTTCGCTCTTCCGTCACCATAGTCAAATGTAACATTGTACACATTTGCCTCCCATTCCGGATAGAGTGTCACAACGCCTCCATTCACATCGGTCAGCTTCGACACCTTCTGTCGGTCAGAGTAATAAGTCTTCTTGCCCTTCTTATCCACGGTGTACCATCTCTTAAAGGAGTGGCCTTTGCATGTAAATCCGCATTTTGGAAGTGTTACATTTTCCGTGTAATTGACCGTCTTGGCTGCCATGGAGCCTTTTGCCTCCGTACCGCTTAAGATAAATGTAATCTGATATGTATTCTCTCTCCAGTTCGCCTTATACTCCCGTTTTTCTATAGAGCCCTGTTTTACAGACACATTGTCACTTACTCCTGTAATTTCGGTTCCACTCCAGCCTGTAAATGTATATCCGGCGCGGACTGGATTTTTCAGTTTAAATACGGTGGTGTCCACGTTGTAAGTCGTCGGATTCTTCTCCCCGGACTTCATGCTTCCGCCATTTAAGTCATAAGTAATCTGGTATGTCTCCCGCTCCCATATTGCTGTGTAAATATGACTTTCTGCCGGCATAGTCGTCGGAAGGTTATCGACTTTCTTGCCATTCTTACTCCAGTTTTTGAAAATGTATCCTTTTCTTGTCGGATTTTCTGGTGTATTTATCTTGTCACCATAATTTCCTTTGATTGGCTCAATCGTTGTTCCTCCGCCTGTCTTGAACTGAAGTGTGTATTCCATCTTCAGCCACTGTGCCTTATAGGTAAGGTCTTTATCCGGTATCGTCATTTCAACGTCTTTGTCCCAGCCAAGGAACTGGTATCCGGTTCTTGCCGGCGCTTTCGGCACTGTGATATTCGCACCATAGCGTCCGGTCACGACAATCTTACTGTCGTCCCCGCCCTTTTCTGCAGCGAATGTTCCGGAATCTGCGTCAAATGTGACTGTATGTACCTTTCTCTTATAGTAGTACTTCACTGTCGTCTGTCCGTCTCCGGAAATGGTAACTTTCTCTGTCTTTGGTTCCTCGAAGCCTTTATATTTCATGGCTTCTGGTGTCACTTCGCTATCCACAGCCGCCCGTGCATGACTGCTTTCTTTCAGCGTATAACCATCACCTTGTACATTTTGCTGATAATGTTCTACTACATAGTTGACAATGTTTGCTTCCCATTTTGCATAGAGTGTCAGATCCTGATCCGGCATATTCGCTTTGTACTCTTTCGTACATTTTGCATCTGTATACCAGCCTGCAAATGCATAACCGGCTCTTGTCGGCTTCGGTATGGACATTTCATATCTTGCTTCTACCGTCTTATCTGTCTTACCATCGTAGTTCTTAAGCGTCAGCGTATGCACATTTCTTGTGTAACGGTAAATAACCGTTGTTCTTCCATCACCTTCGACTGTCACCTGCTGTTTCTTCGGTGCTGTAAATCCATCAAAGTTCTTTACTTCCGGTGTGACAACCGTATCCGTATCGGCATTGAAGTTCTCCTGTGCTCCCAACGAATATCCGTCATCATTGGCATTTTGCAGACAATGCTTGATTGTGTAGTTTACACTCTGCACATCCCATTTTGCATAAAGTGTGATGTCACGTGCCGGAACCACTCCGTCAAATGCTTTTTTAAACTCTGCGTCTGTATACCAGCCTGCAAATACATAACCGGCACGATATGGTTTTTCCTCCCATTTCTCACCATATGCAAGTTCTTTTGTCTCGCTGTCATTACCGTTATTGTAATGGATCGTTACCTGATGGCGGTCACGCGTATATTTGTAATCTACATACGTAACCTCTCCATCGTCTACCACATCATAGCTAACCGGCTTTGGTGCTGTAAATCCTTCATACGCTTTTACTGCCAGCGTCAGATGTTCTCCTGTTTTAGCTGTGACAGTTTCTGTCTCTGCCAGATCATACTGCTCTGAATTGTCAATAGACTGTTGATAATGTCTCACCTGATAAGTCTTCATTCCGGCTTCCCATTTTGCATAGAGTGTCAGGTCATGTGCCGGCATGGTCGTCTGTACGTACGGCTGTGTCAGTGCTTCATCCGTGTACCAGCCTGCAAATGCATAGCCTGTCCGCGACGGAGTATTTGTAATATCTGCCTCATAGCGGACTTTTGAAGTCTTGTTATCTTCTCCATTGTTCAGGACATAAGTCAAATTGTAGCTGTTCCGCTTATAGTGATACCAGATATCCGGTCCGCCCCAGCCATTTACCTGTCCTGTTTTGGCCTCCGGTGAAGTAAATCCTTCATATTGTTTTGGCTGCGGAGTCACTTCTGATTCTGTCAGGCCGCTTAATACTTCTTCGTCCGTTAGTCCAAAGTAAGAACCATCTACAGATTCTTTATAATGATAGACAGTATAGCTGCTCATCACCGGTGTCTGTTTTGCATAGAGCGTCAGATCTTTGTCCGGCATGGTTCCATCGAATCGATTCTTGAAATCCTTATCTGTATACCAGCCTTCAAAGAGATATCCTTCCCGGATCGCTACTTCTGTAATTGCCGCACCAAATGGCATTCCGAATCCTTCCATATTATTTTCATCGACCCCGCGGTCTACCAGCTTCAGCTTATGGATATTTCTCGCATACTTGTATTCAATAACTGTGTTGCCGTTTCCGTCCACTGCCACGGTCTGTGTTTCCGGTGAAGTAAAGCCTTCGTAACGCTTCACGTCCGGCGTCACTTTATCTTCCGGATATGCCGCAAAGACTTCCTCTTCATATAAGATATATGAATTTTCTTCCTCAACCGGTTTATCTAAGTCCGGATACTCTTCTTTATCTCCACCCGGATTTTCTTTTTCTGCATCTGGTAATTTTTCCATTAGATGCCGGACTGTATAGTTGACTTTCTGCTTCTCCCATTTTGCATAGACCGTCATATCTTTTGCCGGCATCGTCTGGCCAAATGCGTTCTCACATGCCTCGTCTGTATACCATCCTTCAAATACATAGCCTTTTCTTGTCGGCATCGGTGATGCAATCTTGTCACCATATCTTGCCGTCACTTCTGTCTGGTCTGATTCTCCGCCTTTTGCATCGAAGGTCAGTTTGTACTCATTCAGATCATAGTACACTTTCAGTACAAGACTGCCATCTGCCTTGATCGTTCCCTTCGGCAGTTCACCTTTTAAGTGATAGACTTTCTCGTCAAAATCTGCTGCTTTTGCTGTGACTTCCTCTCCCATCTGTCCGGTCAGAGCTGCAGTCTCACTTAAGCTGTATCCGCTGTTATCCGTATTCTGCACGTAGTATTTCACGGTATAAGTAATGCCTTCCAGTGCTTTCCATTTTGCAATGTAGGTCTTATTCTCAGATGGAACTTTCTTTGGAACCCCAGCGCCTTCTTCGTCCTCCCAGCCAAGGAATTCATATCCCGGTCTGTAGACTGCCGGTGTCGGCATCATGGTTCCATATCGGTAATTTCCGTCTGCGATCACTTCTGTCTCCGTTCCATTCTCCGTCTCTTTTTCGGACTTGAATGTCTGTGTATATTTATTTCTTGCATAATAGTAATTGATGACCAGGCTGCCGTCTGCTTTTACAGTCTCCGTAAGCTGCGGCGGTGTTACAAATCCCGTACGCTCTTTTGGAACCGGGCTTACTTCCTCTTCCGTCCTGCCACTCATTTTGACCGGAGTCTGTGCTTCATAGGTTCCATTTGTTCCTTCTATATAATCTACGACTGTATAACCCACATCGGCTGCTTCCCATTTTGCATAGACAAGTCTGTCTTCTTCCGGCATGGTTTCCGGAATTGTGTATGGAATGGTAAGATCCATGTCCTCATACCAGCCGGCAAATGTGTATCCGAGTCTTACCGGATCTTCCGGCTTCTTGATCTCTGCGTTATATTTTCCGGTAATTGCATCGACGAAAGATCCGCCATTACTCTGGAATGCAATATAGTAACCATCTCGCAGGCGGTCCCAGTGAAGCTTGATCTTTCTTGCACATGGCTTTGTATTAAAGGTACCTTCCTGGTTTTTCCATGTAATGATCATCTCACCGTCCTGCTCCGGCTCATCACCTGGATTTACACGGATAATATTGGTCGCCGGATCATACGTAAACGCACTGTTCGTCATGGAAATGTTGAAATACTTTGTATCATCTTCGTAAATCTTCTCGTAATATTTTCCGTCGTCCAGTCCGGTCTTCATATCCATGTACTGCATCTTGAAATATTCATCCGGGATCTGAACCGACTGAATCTCTCGCTTCATATTAATCTCGGCAACCTTATCCTGGGTATAAGCAAAATCCAGTACATTTTCCAGAACACCTACCTTATAAAGCGGCCACTCATTTTCGTAAAGTGTCGGATTATAGGTAAATGCATTGGACAGTGCCTGTGCCTCGAACTTCACTTCCAGATAAATACCGATTTCCAGATACATAGCTCCCATAGCACGGCTGCTTCGTCCTGCCGATGCCGTATACTTCAATTCGTAGTAGAGGTAACCCCAGACCTGTGCATAACCGCCCACATCCGCCGAGATACCGACACTGGCGATGGACGTTGATAATAATCCCACACGCACCGTCAGTCTCACACCGGCTTTGATGCCAAGAGTTCCCATAGCATATGCCGTAAATTCATACTGCTCCTCTACCAGATCTATCGTATCATTGGTCGCCGTCCGCTCTTTGACCCGTACACAGAAGACATACTCTTTCGCATTCTTATACCAGTACGTCATTCCGATAGAAATGTTCACATTTGCGGAGACAACGAATTCCAGCTTCACCTGAATATCAATGATCAGAAGCACACGGAAATGCTGGTCTACCAGCGGACGCTTGTAGATTTCCACCCAGTCTGCCTCGTCTGCCAGAAGTTCCGAGTACCTCTCTGCCAGAGACTTGGATACGGATATTTCATCTCCGCCACTGACGAGACCTGATGCAGAATTTAGATAATCTTCGCCATTCTCCATCATATTCTTCAGCTCTTCGGTAATCTTGTTGACACCTTTTCGTAATTTCGAACTGGAATCAGATACTGGGTTTCCGGTTTCTGCAGTCTTGAAGTTGACATTTAGTCCGATTCCTGTGTATTCATATAATTCCAAAGATGCCGTTACGCGGTAATCTGCAATGTACGGAATAAATCCCCATGTTTTCCACACGGCTGAACCGTCAACATCGATGGATACTCGCACTTCCTGTTCAAATGTCGCCGTGATCATGATCTCGATGTCTGCGCCCCGGTTCACATGAACTGTAATCGGCACGCCGATCTCCAGTGCAAGCCTTAGTCCACTCACATCTCCGTCAAAATGTTTTAGTGTCGTGCCGAGATTTGCTTTTACCGTCGGTACTCCTAATTCCACACGGGAACCACCTGCCCCGCCTGCGGCTCTTGCCTTTCTCAACTGGCCATAGCCCTGGCTCTGAACCATGATGTCTGCATTCATATCTTCCTTGAGAGATTCCTGAAGCTCCTCAAAAGATTCTGTCTCCATTGCCGCATCGGCAACTCTTTCTGCCACTTCGGATGCAAATCCGCTGTCTACTGCCTGTGTCTCAATATCCTCTTCCAGCGCCTGCACATCGGTATCTTCCAGAAGGTCCTCCCCTTCTACATTTTCCTTCTGGTACACGTCCATAGTCTGGCGCATATCTTCTTCGCTCACAGGTATATAGCTTACTATATATTTTTCTCCTGATAACAGAACACTCGTAATCTCTCCATAGAGAGACACGGTTCCGCTTCCATTTTCTCCCATTGTACCTGTGTAAAGTGCCAGATAATCGCCCTCATCTACGGTTGTCTCACTGTCCAGATCCATAGCCCGGCTCATAGCATCATCACCAAAGGTCAGGTCGCTGACATTAATCGTTACACTGTTATTATCCGAGTCACCGTCCTGATCTTTGTCCATAGAAAGCGGCAGCACATCCGGCATAAAAAGCACGTCTTCCGGTCTGGAGCCGCGATATGTATACTTGTCCCCATCCGCTCCTGTAATCTCGATAAATGACACATCACTGTTGTCACCAGAGGACATATCCATGGTCGGTATCACATCACCGGAATAAATTGCGACCTGGTCGCCGACTTCTAACTGCTTCTTATAAGTAAATGTTCCGGTCGTATCACTGCCTTCTTCGCTCAGGGAACCGTCTGTTCCAATCGTCATTGCCGCGATTGAAACTTCCTCTACTTTCTTTCCATTTACAGTCAGATTGGAAAGCTCTTTCTTATGAATATACTTGATCTCTTTATTTAACTCTACATTTTTGACTTCTTCGCGGTAGACCGTAAAATCATAGACACGGATCGTCGGGTCAAATCCTGTAAAATATAACGCCTTTTCCTGAAGCTCCAGCTTATAGGCTGCCCCCGGTGTCCATCCGTTCGGATTGCTGATTGTAAATGTATGGTCTGCTCCTTCAGTCACATCTACCGTAACCGTTTCGGAAGAATCTGTCACGTTTTTTATCGTGAAATTTTTCCGCACCTGGTCAGGCGTCATGGCAGCACTTGTATCCGTCATCGGAATCGTAAAATCTGCTGCCACATCATTTGCTCTGGCATAAGTCGCCATGGACACTTCTTCCATCGGCTGGTTGTCTGCATAAGAGGCATACAAGGTCACATCACTCAGAAGACGGTCCTTACTGTCCACATATCTGGTGCATGCTTCATCGTAACACCAGCCAAGAAATGTACTGGACTTTTTCACCGGTGCCGGCAGATCTTTCAGAATAGTTCCTGCCTGGTACTGCTCCTGTGTTACTGTGATCATCTGATCTGCCTTCTGCGGATTCTTCTTCGTGATAGTTCCGCCATTTGTCTCATATGTAATGTTGTACGCTGTATCCTGAAATGCAATGTCAAAAGTCAGGTGATCTGTATAATCACCTGTATAGTTCGGTTTGTCCAGAATGTTGCAGTTATATTCCTGCTGCTTATGGCTCTCATCTTTCGTAAGACTTGCGACAACCGAACCATTTTCCAGTGCCGAACCACTCTGCGGATTTCTCAGTTCATATGCAAGACTATGTAATCCACTCTTTAATTTCCAGTCATTTTCAGACTGGACTGTCACGCTCACATGATCCTTGTCATATAATCCACCTGCATCCGCTTTTATCGTAAGCTTATCCCCATCCGCATTGACCGTCTGTGGAATATCCACATAGTAGTAGCGTTCCGTCCACTTTGCATAGAGGACAACACTGCCGGAATGATCCGCAGTGCTAAGCGAAGTAACCGGCTCTCCGTTAAACTTCTAATTATCATACCAGCCGGCAAATTCATATCCCGCTTTTGTGATCTGCTCCGCTCCCGGAAGCTCTGTCACCGGCTCATCGTAATTAGACGGAGCCGTGTAACCTTCTGCAAACGTTCCTCCATTTTTCTTATAGTCAATGCCAGATTCCTTCCGCGCATTCGACCCCTGAGACGTTCCTTCCTCCGAATGCATAACCGGATTCTGCGTATTCGCATCTTCAGCAAATGCTGCGACCGGCACTGATGTTGCAAACAGCACCGCGCTCAAAATCATACTGACCAGACGTTTCTTCATATGTATTATCCCTCCTCATTTTTTTCTCAAAAATAAGTCTCTATACATATTGTATCAAAAAAAATACATTCCTCACATGCCCGTTGAAAGCCCAAAAAGTGCCTGTTTTACAATTTCTTTTGTAAAACAGACACTTTTTCGTATCCTGTTATTCTATTGATTTACGAATTCTTTAATCTTATCGCGTTTATCAATCTGTAGTTTTTCCAGAATTCCGGAGACATAATGCTTCACCGTATTCACAGACAGTCCCAAATGTTCTGCAATCTCCTGGTTCGTCCAATCACGGCACGCCAGCATGGCTATGGAAAATTCCAGCGGGCTCAGAAGATCCGTCACTGCCTTTTGCATCTTGGGATTGTGAATCTTCATCCAGCCACGGCTGAATGCAAGTACACCATCTACAAGCTTCTTGTACATTTCCGGCTCTTTTTTCCGGATACAGACTTCCAAAACTCCCTGCAGCAGACCATGATACTCGATAAATGGTTCCATGAATTTGTCAAATCTTGCCCACTCCCATGCCTGGCTCACCGTCTGAATCGCCTCTTCTTGTTCTTTCAGATTGATCTGACACATTGCCTGCACACAGCCCAGATAAATCATGGAGATCGGGTATACTCCGTCTGCCATCAGAAATGCACCCTGCACAACACCTTTTGCCTTAGCATAATCCTGTCTCAGATAAATCTCATGCGCCAGAAGGCTCACCGCAAATAACCGCTGTCCGATTGGCAGATACGGAATGTACTGCTGAAGCGGCGGTGTTCCTTCCTCCGGCGGTATATGAAGAAATATGCTGATTACATAAAATGCGAACAGGCAGGCCGCTTTTACATTCACAGGTGCATCCTCCTGCATTGCCTGGGTCAAACACTGATGTACATCTTCCCTTGTACGCTGTGCTGCCTGAGGATCTCCAAGTGTAAGATTCGCAAATGTGTAAAGCATATCCGCCGATAGCCGGAGCATCACATCATCGTGATCCAGATAATCTTTTACCGTCTCCACACATTTTTCCGCCTGCGCCGAGAAGAAATAATATTCTCCCTGTGCAATCCGCGCCAGTTCCTTATCTTCTATTTTCTCAATTGCTTCTGCTGCTTTTCCCGGTTGAAAAGCACTTCCAACCAAAGGAAGGATGACTCTGTCAGATATTTTCATTTCTTTCACCACTTCTTATAAAATTATATTTTCTGTCAATATAGTCTTTAAGGTCGACAGCAGCTTATCAACCTGGATCGGCTTTGCTATATGATCATTCATTCCGGCCACAAGCTTTGCGACAGCTTCTGCTTTTCTTGCCTTTTGTAAAAGTACAAGGATAATGCTAATTATGCTAAGTACAAATAATCCTACAGCGACAAAAAAAGCAAGCATATTGTCTTTTACAAAATCAGAAAATGTTACTCTATCTGCAGTACTGTCATAGATGGCAAGTGCACTCGTAAGCATATAAATCAGAGAGACTACAGCCACACAGATTCCAATCAGACCACCGAGCAGCCGGATTCGTTTTTCTTTTTTCTTTCTCTTAATATCCAAGATCATCCACCTCCAAATACTTCTGGGGATCATCCAGATATTTTTCAATGATTTTCAGAGATGTGCCATCCTGACGCATCTCTTCCAACGTATAGATCAGTTCCCTGTGTCCGAGACTGATCAGATTTTCCAGTTTGGGGATTCTCTCATCCATCCGGTTCAGGAAGATTCCCTCCGATTTGGTTGTAGACTGGACGGCCAGGTTCTTTCCCTCCAGGTCACTCAGTTTATAGATATCGCTGTTCTCATTTACAGCAACCACCTGGCGGCTTGCGATGTACGGTCCCGCCCAACGGTAATCGTCAAGGCGTCCTTCCATGGAAAAACATCCCATAATACAGTCAATCTCTCCACCAGTTCTTTTTTCTTCTCCCAGTTAATCTGTACAACATCCACCTGATATCCCATTCTTTTGAATGCTTCTGTAGCCAGTTCTACATCTATACCAGTTGGTACACCATCCTCATTCAGATAATTGTATGGAGGATAGTTGTCGCTGCCGAGCGTAATGACCGGCTTTTCTGTCTCTTTTTTACTGCTGTCTGTATGTTTACACCCTGTCAGGGTGACCGCTATAATTCCCACAAGCAGAATGCCTGCGATCACTCTTTTTCCTTTCTTTTTCCTTTCATTTTCTTTTCACTCCTGCTATAAAAAAACAGCACTGCTAAACAAGCAGTGCCTACTATTATCTGCAACTGGCTACCATTTTACAGGCTCTGTAGCTTTGCGTCGCAGACTTTCGTCTGTTTTGCCACAAATGTTTCCTTTATTCTACCATGTCATGTTTTTTCTTGTCTATTCTTTTCTGCTTTATAGCAAAATTTATAGCAAAATTTCTTTACACACATCAATCCATCCACATGCCCCGGCGACATCTTCCAGTTCCGCAATTGTAAGCCTGACTGCACTGTGATCATTGCCGGCTGCCGGATAGACTGTTTCAAAACGTTTTAATGACTCATCCAGGTAGACTGTGATTCCCTCTTTAATCCCAAATGGACACACTCCGCCCGGAGCATGTCCAATATATTCTTCTACTTCACCAAACGGAATCATCTTCGCCTTTACATGAAACAGATCCTTATACTTACGGTTATCAACCTTCGCCGTTCCTTCTGTCAGGATCAGTATCGGTTCTCCATCAACCAGAAATGACATCGTCTTTGCGATCATTCCCGGTTCTACACCAAGTGCCTCTGCTGCAAGCTGCACCGTTGCGCTTGATTCTTCCAGTTCAATGATGTGATCTGCATAACCTTTTTCTTCCAGATACTTCTTTGCTTTTTCTAATGACATAATTCATGCTTCCTTTCCTGCATACCCTAAAAAAGGGTAGCAAAAAAGCGGGTGATGGGAATCGAACCCACGTATCCAGCTTGGAAGGCTGGTGTTCTACCATTGAACTACACCCGCATCAACAATGCTCATTTATAATAGCATGGAATTTTATGAAATGCAAGTACTTTTTTAAATTTTTTTAATTTTTTTGACATTTAACTCAATTTCATATCTACAAGACCTGCCACTACTAATTCTCCTATTTGCAATATTTTTTCAAAGTGCTACAATATGTAACCGAAAAAATATTACATCAAAGAAGGTATATGATATGTTCCAATATTATCTGATTCATTATTTTAACTTTAAGAATGCCGGAGGCTTCATGCTTGTCTCCCTGCTCTGCCTGATCGCAGTGCTTGCGATCGTTATTCTGGCAGCAAAGCTTAAGAAACACTATAAACTTAATACACAGGATCTGACGCCAAAACAGATCCGGAAGCTGAACCATATCCACAAAATAAAAGAAATCTCGCTTATTGAAAGCTTTTATGAGATGGTATTTTCCAGTACTTCGGTACTGTTGTTCCTGTCTCTTTATTATATTATAGATGAACGTATTCCTCAAGCCGCACTCTACTGGCAGAAATATCAAAATATTATCTTACTTTTATTTCTGGTATTTTCTGTATTTATGACAAACTGGTTCGATATCCTGTTCGTTCCGTTAACTGCAATTCCGACCAGACAAAAGGCGTCCGTGCGGCTGATCTCTGCCTTTTATATTATTCTGATCTTATTATATATCAAGTTCATCTACCATGATTCGAACTATGATTCACTGATCATGTATTTTATCACACTGGCAGTCGGCCGTTTCCTGTACTTTGATTCTACACTGGAAGATATCAAAGAAACACTGCAGGGTGTCGCAAAGAATTTACCTCTTCTTGTATTGATGGGAAGTTATTCTGCCATCGTATGCTGGTATGGATTTCACTGCGGATTCCTGTTGACTTCCAACGGTGTGATCCTTAGTACGCTGCTGGCGCATCTTTTTATGGATGTATCGATTTTTGTGCTGGATAAGACGCAGTTGGTGAAATTATTTATTTAGGCTCACGCTCATTCACCAACCGCTCCTTTTTAATAGCGATCAGTTCAAAATACCTTTATACCGTTCAATCTGATATTTTAATACATTACGTTCCATCGAATCCGGCTCTGTATCCAACCAATCCAGAGCCGAATTCACATCGACAGAAAACCCTTTTCCAAAATATTCCATCATTTTTTCATGCGAACCAGAAAACGGCCGGGCTACAACTCTTTTCACATTATCCGCAATAGGAAAATGCCGGTTTACACTCTGATTTGCTGTCAAAAGTGCAATTCCGTTATCAAAAATCGGTGCTGGTGTAAATTTGTCTCCATTCATAATAATCGCAAGATTATTTAAATGCCGGTCCTCATTCAGACAGATCATATCCAACATAAATATCTTACTTAAATATTCTTTTACATCTAATTCACAGCTTTCTTTTATAAATGACACCACATATTCTATCCTTTCTTCCATCGTATCCATATTTCCGATTACTTTTGAAAGATCTTTTCCTACTTCGTTGTAATATAATCTGTAAAATGTAATCAGTTCTTCTTCTCCAGTCAGGAAATTCCTGCTTCTGCATCCAGAACTTCCATTAATTGTTCCCTCTTCATATGTGACATATTCTGAAGTTTTTAATGAGGTAAATTCCATAAATTTTGATACCAGATATTCTGCACGTCCTTCATGTCCTCTGTTATCCTTTTTATACCAGAAGCCATCTTTTCTATATTTTATCTGTGTTCCCTCACTGGTTCCTTCTTGAATTACAATAAACTCATTTCCAATTTCTTCTTTGAACATCTTCTCACCTTACCAATACATCTTTACTGGTCAATTTTTCTCCCGGAAAACGAAACCAAATAAAATCATTATAACTTACTCCATGTGTTTTTCTGACTATTTCATAAGGATTGTATTCTGATAATCCCAGATGATTTAGAATTTCATTGATATCCGGTCTTCCCTTCTCCCAACATCTCATTTCCATAATCTTTCCCAGTTGAAAACGCGTCATCTCTTTTGATGCAAATAATTGTTTTCCCGGATTCTCCGTATAACGCGATACAATGACTTTCTTTTTCTTTACATATACTCTCGCCGTAATTTCATCTTTCCAATATACTTCAAAAGAAAAATTATTCATAACAGGTTCTTTTTTTTCCCTTTTTTTGTAATACTCCATCATTTTTTCCAGACTCTCAATATTCCACTCTAATTCTTTGATTTCTTCTGTCAGACATTCTATTTTATTTTGTTTTTCTTCTATATCTGCAATTGTTCCCGGAATTACAGGACCTAAATATTGACTGTTCACTTTTCCCGCCCTTTTGCACTGTGCATAATAATATAATTCCCCATGAATTTTTTTAATTGTAATGTTTTTTCTTTCTTCTTTTGTGTCTTTTAACACATTTTTCTTTCTTATTAACTCCTGCTCATAATACAATTTTTGTTCATTTAAACTTTTATATACATTTTTCATCTCCATTATACTATCACCCACTAATATTTTAACCTACTTTTTTATTTTTTTCAATACAAGTAGGTTACAAATTATAACGCACAATATTTCCAGAATTACAATACTTCCGGCAATCGCTCCGACCGGATAATGAAAGGTAAAATAAGAAAGCTGTTTTCTCATATAAACGTCGATTCCTTTTAGTATGATTGTTCCAACTAACGCTACAAGGCCTGCGATAAGCAGTACATAATAGCTGCCTTCCAGCAATAACAGCTTTCTTTCCTGCCGGCGTGTCATTCCAATCTTTCTCATAATCTCCAGCTCTTTTTTCCTGCCCACAATTCCCGTAAACATAATATTAAAATAATTAACCAGTCCGACACACAATAATATTACACTGATACTTCCGAACATAATTCTGTTTCCCCGGATGTAGTCTGCATTTTTCTGCATAAGATCTGATCTTGCAATGTAGAAAATGCCTGCTTCTCCTTCGCCGTCCAGGCTTGTCTGTGTATTGCTTTTCCGCCGCTGATTTTCTGCCGAAAGAATCTTCTGGATTTCATACATGATCTTTTTTTCTTTCTTTTTCTCTACGTTTAATTCCATGCAAAATGTCTTTTTCTTCGTAGGTAAACGGTTAAATCCTTTTTCACTGACCAGATAATAGATATCTCCTTCTGCACCATGCCAGGTCTGGTGGATCTCCGGGAAGTCATCTGCCTGATTATCCAGATAGCCGCTTAACGTATATTCTGTAGACGGCGTTTCTGCTTTTATTATCTCATCTTCCTTGTCTCTTTCTTTGTCCGTCATGGAATTCCACCGGATACACGTTTCTTTATTCTTTAAAGGAGATAAACATACCGTTTCTCCCACTGCTTTTTCTGCCTGTCTTCCCTGCTTTTGTGACAACTTATGATCATGGATGATCATTACCCCTGTTCCGTTTTCCAGACTGTCCATATCAACTTTTAACTTGTTTTTCTCTACATAAGTTTTTAATGCTTTTAATTCATTTTCACTGACAATCTGAACAGTATCGGCATCCAGTCCTTCGATCATCTTTGCCCCGGATTCATAATCAGTACTGCTTTCTTCTGCATATTCCACATTTTTTCCCAGATAAGTATCCTTTTCCAGTGGACGTAGTCCATCTCTGGATATACTGGAAAGCATATAGGCTCCTTCGGTTATATAAGATTTCTTTTTCTTCACACCGTCAAGATTCCACAAGCGGTTCCGCACCTTTTCGGATATCGGTGAAAATTCATCATATTCATTGTCATATAAGAGTTCGAAACTATCTCCTTCTGATTTCAGTGGATCTTGATCCGGCGACTGTGTCTGATATTCTGTCCCGCTTCCCTCTTTTTTTGCAAACTCACTGAATTCCCCTGCAATCAGGAAATCCGGTCTCTGATTAATGATATTCGCATAATCACTTCCAGTTATGATCACCATAACGATCAGGAACATTTCTATTCCAAGGAACATTGAAATAACTGTGATGACAAATCTCTGCCGGTATCTTGTGACGTTTTTCCACGCCATAAAGCACAGTTCCTGTGTTTCGCTTCTTTTTTTCTTATTAAAAGTGCCTTTTCCCAGGTCTGTCCTTCTACGATGCCTTTTCTTTCTTCCGGTCTGCTCCGTGTAATGCATTCCCTCTATACAGGTTCTGTTTACCGTCTGCCTGATCACCTGTTCCGATGCACCCAGAATTACCAGTAACGTGAAGGCTACCGCTAACAACAAGATTTCCATCCGAAAAATCTGCAGTTCTTCCGCTCCTCCATACCCATTCAGATACTGCCTTCCCACTAGTTCCGGTATCAGATATCGCAGCAGCAGAACCGACAAAACTGTCCCTGTAATACATCCCGGCACTATCGTCCGCATGATCTGCCGGATATAGATCTTACGGATCTGCTTTTTCGTTGTACCGATCGTATGAAGCAGCGCCATCTGCCGGATATCGCCCGACATGGATATCTGCATCACATTGTAGACAAGTAAGAATATTCCGCAGATAATCACAACGGCCTCTACTACTGCCATCCCGTAACTTCCCGTCATCTCTTTTACGGCCCGGTTCTTTGCCGTATCTGTCGCAATGATCTGTTGGGAATTGTCTTTCATCGGTACATCTTCGTATAATTTTTCTTCTGTATCCTTCCAGTCCATGTCATTCGACTGACAGATCAGAATATCCGAACCATCTTTGATATCATAACCCCAGTCCTTCAGTTTCTTTTCTGACACATATCCGATTGCTTTGCTTCTTCCATTATCTTCTGTATAAGCACTGTACCATCCAGATAATTCGAACTCTTCTTTTTCTGTCTGAAAAAAGCTGATTGATACATCAAGTGCTATCTTCATCCCTCTTTTCGGATTATCAATTCCAAGCTTTTTTAATGTCTTTACCGGAAGCATGATTTCCTGCTGCTTTTTGGGATAGGTTCCATGGACACCGGTATAGGCGGGCTTCATCATCTTTTCCCATGCAGTCTGATCCAGCACTTGTATGGAACAGATAGATTCTTTCTTTCCGGATTCTGTGGCTTCACCCATTTTCATTCTTCTTCCGGTTTCTCTTACATATCCTAAGGAACGTGCTTTTTCATATTGCTGTTTTGTTCCCTCTTCTATGTAAGTGGATGCCGTTGTTCCATCCATCCGAATATTTTTCGTATATTCTGCATTTATTTTTCCGTAAGCCGTGCCAAAGACAAATGTCAGTGTAAGAATACATAAAACAACTGCTCCCATAAGAATCCGGTTTCTGCCTCTATTACATTTTCTGATTGCTTCCGAAAGCAGCCGGATCACGTTCGTATTGTTATTCGGTGTAAATCCATTCATTTCATTACACCTCAGCATTGTATAATTTCCCGTCTTCTACGCGCAGGATACGGTCTGCCATCTGTGCAACTGCTTCCTGATGGGTCACTATAATGACCGTCTGGTGAAATCTTGCGGCACAGGTTTTTAATAGTGAAATTACCTCCATACTTGTGACAGAATCCAGATTTCCTGTCGGTTCGTCACACAAAAGTACCGCCGGTTTTACCATCAGTGCTCTTGCAATAGCTGTCCGCTGTTGTTGTCCTCCCGACAGTTCTTCCGGAAGGTTCTCTAACTTTTTTTCAATCTTCAGCGTTCTGACAATATCTTCCAGTAATGTCTCATCTATCTCTGTGCCGTCCAGCCTGAGTGGAAGAACAATGTTCTCATATACATTGATGACCGGGATCAGATTATATTGTTGAAATACGAATCCGATATTCCGTCTCCGGAAGATCGTGCGTTCATCTTCCGTCATATCTTTCAGACTGTTGCCGCGTATCCAGACGCCACCTGCAGTGGGTTCATCCAGGCCGCCCAGGATCTGAAGTAATGTCGTCTTCCCGCTTCCTGATGTACCGATGATTGCCAGGAATTCCCCTTCTTCTACGGACAGACTCACTCCGTCCAGCGCATGGACTTCGTAATTATCTGTCACATAATATTTCTTTAATCCTGCTGCTTTTATCATTTCCATAAGATTTTTCTCCTTGCTCATAGTTGTGTCTATTTCGTATACAGAACTTTCACATATCTTCTACAGCATACAGGACAAATCTAACAAACTTCTAACAGACCGGAAGATTTATCTCCATCATCAGGCCGTTTTCCGGATATCTGCTTTTTGCGATTATATATCCGCCATGAAGGCTTATAATTTTTCTTGCCAGATAAAGCCCGATTCCATAGCCTTTCTGTGTCGTCACGTTCTTGCCTCTGTAGAATCTCTGGAATACCTTATGCTCTTCTCCTTTTTCAATTCCAAGTCCGTTGTCTTTTACAAGAATCTTTGCACACATTTCATTCTTCTGGACTATCATTTCTATGGTTCCGCCAATCTGACTGTATTTCACGGTATTATCCAGAATATTATCGATTGCTTCTCCGAGCCAGTTGGCATCATGCGGACAGTTGACTTCCTGCGGCAGCTCTATTCGGAATGCAATCCGTTTTTCTTCTGCCTGCTTTTGAATTCTTCCAAGACAGTTTCTCACGGTCTTTAACAGATCTGTCTCTTCTTTTCGTACCTGAATCATGTTCTGCTCAAGTCTGGACATCTTCACGAATCCTTCTGTCAGGAATTCCAGTTGTTGTTCTCCGGATCTCATTGCATTTAGATAGTTATCCACATTTTCATCCGTCTTTGTCCCGGTTTTACTCCATTCTTCCTCTAATAATTCCTGATATGTCCTGATATTGGCAAGGGGTGTCCGCATCTGGTGTGCAATCTCTGAAATCAGCTTCTGGATCTCATCTTTACTCTTCTCCGCAGCTTCTGTCCGTCCATTTAACATTTCCTGGATCCTTACCAGTCTGGATTCCAGTCTTGCATATAATGTCTCTTCTCCTGCTTTTGTTTCCCGGATCTTTTCCTCTCGCAATATCTTTTCCATACATTCTGCCAATAACTTAAGTTCTTTCTGTCTGCATTTTCCCTGATAAACATATATGGCAGTTCCACCCAGAATTACTCCTGCCGTTACTGCCACTACGATTATTATGATATTCATTCTTTTCTCTTCCTTTTTGTATCTGCCATTACTTTTTCAGACGCACTCCAGCTTGTATCCCAATCCAAATACATTTTTCAGATATATCGGTGATCCTGCATCTGTTTCTATCTTTTTCCGCAGCCGGTTGATCGTAACACTGACGGTATTATCCACTACAAACTGGCCATCCAGTCCCCATACATATTCCAGGATATTTTCTTTCGTCAGTACATTTCCCTGATTGTACATCAGATATTCCAGTAACTGATATTCTCTGGCTGTAAGGATAATTTCCTTTTCGTTCTTGTATACTTGCTTCTTATCAGGAAATAATATTATTTCTCCGCATGCCAGTTGTTTTTCTCTGTTGTTCCGTCCGATCACTGCCTCTATACGCTTTAGAAGCACTTTCATGGAAAATGGTTTTACCACATAATCGTCTGCTCCTGTGTCAAATGCTGTCAACATATCCGTTTCTTCGTCTCTTGCTGTCAGGAAAATGGCCGGTATCTCTGCCTTTTTCCGGATCTTTTTGTAACATGCAAGTCCATTGCCGTCCGGAAGTCCAATGTCAATGAGAAGAAGGCTCTCACTGCCTGTAATTGTAGTAAGAGCCTCTTGTTTTGTGTATGCGGATACGGTCTGATAGCCTGCGTTTTGCAGTGCTGTTTTGAGTGCCTGATGTAATAATGTGTCGTCTTCTATAATTCCGATCGTCATATATTTTCTCTCCAATCACTACGTTCTTTCCATATATTTTTCCGTGTGTTTATTCATCCATACAAACACCCCGACACAGATGACAATAGACACCATCGATCCTGCCGTCGTACTGCTGACACCGCCAAACTGTCCGACTATAAATAAATCTGCCATACCATATAATGTCTGCAAAAAGTACGATAACAGATATGGCAGTGAAAAATAAATGACTGTTTTAAATACACTTCCTGCTGTTAAATCTCTTTCCATATTGTAATGTCCTTATCTTTAGAAATACTCATTTCTTAATTCTATTCCCAATTACAAAGTTAGTCAACGAGTGAACTACCCATTGTCTAAAGCCAATGGGCTTCCTGCTTCGCAGACCTCGTAAC
>OLOY01000441.1_pt1 | contig 30707 bp, 25 predicted proteins | sample 1672771 | NCBI WGS metagenome assembly OLOY01 (sample SAMEA3136722, study PRJEB25190) | human gut metagenome
CGCCTGGAAGGAGTTGCCCACGCCACGGGGTACGTAGATAGCTTTAGAGGGATCAAGTGTGCAAGTGAAGACTTTGCCGAAAGTCCGAGAACCCTCGCGAAGATCAACCCAAGCGCCGAAGACAGAACCACGTGCGATACTGATGAACTTATCCCAAGGCTCCGCATGAATGCCGCGGGTCACACCACGATTCTCGTTGTAGCTAATATTGTTCTGAACAATATTCAGATCGGGAATCCCAAGCGCAGTCATCTTCGCGCGCTGCCAGTTCTCCTTGAACCAACCGCGGGAGTCGCCATGGACTGCCAAATCGAGAACTTTGAGCCCATCGATTCCAGTCTCGGCAACATTCAGGTCCTTCTCAAATGTGATATCCGCCATTTAAGCGTAGCTCCAATCAAAGATAGGTGCCCTTACGGGCCCAGGATCATCCCCATGCCCCTGGGTCCGCAAGGGCACCTATGGCTGTAGTGCTTTGTCTGCAGGAGTTCTTACTGCCCTTGAGCACGATAACGTGCTTCAGTAGCCTCCTTGGCCGGTCGCCACCATGCCTCATTGGCTACATACCAATCAATGGTTTCCTTCAGGCCCTCAGAAAAATCGGTATGAGACGGTTTCCAACCAAGCTCACACTGCAGTTTGCTACTATCGATGGCATAACGGCGATCATGACCAGGGCGATCGGCAACCCAGTCGAAGTCCTCGGGGTCGCGCCCCATGGCCTCGAGAATCATGCGGAGAACGGTGATGTTGTTGCGCTCGCCGTCGGCGCCGATGAGGTAGGTCTCTCCCATGCGGCCCTTCGTGAGGATGGTCCACACGGCAGACGAATGGTCCTCGGTGTGGATCCAGTCGCGCACGTTCTCGCCCTTGCCGTAGAGCTTGGGGCGCACGCCGTCGATGATGTTCGTGATCTGGCGAGGGATGAACTTCTCCACGTGCTGGTAGGGGCCGTAGTTGTTCGAGCAGTTAGAGATCGTGGTGCGCAGACCGTAGGTGCGGGTCCAGGCGCGCACGAGCATGTCGCTCGCGGCCTTGGTGGAGCTGTACGGGGAGCTGGGCTTGTACGGGGTGCTCTCGGTGAACTTCGCCGGGTCGTCGAGGGCCAAATCGCCGTAGACCTCGTCGGTCGAGACGTGGTGGTAGCGGATGCCGTGCTTGCGGACCGCCTCGAGCAGGCGGAACGTGCCCTCAACGTTGGTGCGCAGGAACGGCTCGGGGTCGGCGATAGAGTTGTCGTTGTGGCTCTCGGCGGCGTAGTGCACGATGGCGTCGTGGCCGGGCACAATCCGATCCAAAAGCTCGGCGTCGCAGATATCGCCCACCACGAGCTCCACGCGGTCGGCGGGAAGGCCCGCGATGTTCTCGCGGTTGCCCGCGTAGGTGAGCTTGTCGAGCACGGTCACGTGCACCTCGGGGTGCTCGCGCACCACATGGTGCACGAAGTTGCTGCCGATGAAGCCACAGCCGCCGGTAACGATGATGTTCTTAGGCTCGAAGATTTCCTCAGTCATGCCTAGTCCTCCCTCGCCGAGATCTCGCCGGCGGCCACGGCCTTCAGGTGCTGACCGTAGACGCTCTTTCCGTAGCGCTCGGCTGCGGCTGAAAGCGTCCCCCTGTCGATCCAGCCGTTCTCGTAGGCGATTTCCTCAGGCACACTCACGGGCAGGTCCTGGGCGCGCTCCACCGAGCGCACGAACTCGCCGGCTTCATAGAGGCTCTCCATCGTGCCCGTATCGAGCCACGCATAGCCGCGGCCCAAGGTGACGACGGAGAGGGTGCCATCTTCCAGGTACATCTGGTTCAGGGTGGTTATCTCAAGCTCGCCTCGAGCGGAGGGTTTCACCTGCTTGGCCATCTCGCATACGCGGCTGTCGTAGAAGTACAGGCCCGTCACGGCGTAGCTGCTCTTGGGGCGCTCAGGCTTCTCCTCGATGGAGACGGCATTGAAGTCGGTATCGAACTCTACGACGCCGAAGCGCTCCGGGTCGTCCACGTGGTAGCCGAAAACCGTCGCGCCACCCTCTGTCTCGGCCTTCTCGACAGCGCGACGCAGATGGCGGCTAAGGCCGTTGCCGTAGAAGATGTTGTCGCCCAGCACCAGCGCGCAGGGCTCCCCGGCGATGAATTCCTCGCCGATGATGAAGGCCTGCGCGAGGCCGTCGGGGCTCGGCTGCTCGGCGTAAGACAGGCTCACGCCGAACTGGTCGCCGTCGCCCAGAAGGCGCTCGAAGTTCGGCAGGTCGTGCGGAGTGGAGATGATCAGGATGTCGCGGATGCCCGCCAGCATCAACGTGCTCAGCGGGTAGTAAATCATTGGCTTGTCGTAGACGGGCAGCAGCTGCTTGCTCGTCACGCTGGTAAGGGGGTAAAGGCGGGTGCCAGAACCGCCGGCGAGGATGATTCCTTTCACGGGTTATCTGCCTTCCATATCTCGTCGGGCTTCCGAGCGCCCTTTTCTATTTCCTAGTAGGCGTGCTGCGCAGTCTATACCGAACGCGAGGAGCTCGCCCGGCCTCCCCTCTCGGAGTAGCTGAAGCGAAACATTCTTGACCAACTTGCCGCCTTCACCGATCTCACTCGCGTGCACCAGGTCGTCGGCGTGCTCCTCCAGAAATCGGCCGACGGCGCGGTTGCGCGCGTACTGTTCTTTGGGCGTCAGGTTGTGGGAGTGATAGATCTCAGCCTCCGGCTCGTAAGCCACCTTGTAACCTGCAGCCACGAAGCGGGCTGCCATGAGCATATCCTCATTCGTGTTCACAACATCGAAACCGCCGCAGGCGAGGTAGGCATCACGACGGTAGCAGGAGCACACATCGGAGGCGAAAAACGTCTTGATACCGTATTTCTGCAGGTCATCCTTACCGCGCACCGAGGGCGTATCTGGGTAGTTGAAACCGCGCACCAGCTGCTCGAAGCGTCTTGCGTCGGCCTTAGGCAGCTGTCTGCCGCTCACGAGCGCGATTGTTTCGTCGTGCAGCATCGGCGCAACCAGCTTCGCCAAATATTCGTTGGATGCAGGCACTGCGTCCTGCGTGAGGAAACACACGAAGTCGCCCGCCGTGCGCCACAGCGCCATGTCGCGGGTCGAGCCGTGGTTGAAGTCCTTGCGGTCGATGACGATGAGCTCGACTTCGGGATGCTTGACGACCTTGGCAGCGGTATCGTCGTCGGAGGAGGAGTCGACCACCAATATCTCGCGAGGCCTCAGCGTCTGACTTTCAAGAAGGCTCAGCAGCGCATCTATCTCAGCGGCCGCGTTCAAGGTAGGTATGACCACGCTCAACGAAGGGGACGTCACTTGCCCCTCCTCATAGCTTTGAACGTCTTCACGAACACGCGAGCGTCCAGGCCGAGCGACTGGTGGCGTACGTAAAACAGCTCGCGCGCCTGGCGCTGGCCGCTCTCCCACGTGGAGTCGTTGCGGTCGGTGGCGGCCCACCAGCCCGTGATTCCAGGCTTGCAAGCCAGCACCTCGTCGCGGGCGTCGCCGTATTCGTAGGTCTCCTCAAGCGTCACAGGCCTGGGACCAATGACAGACATGTCGCCCGTGAGAACATTAATGAACTGCGGGAGCTCGTCGAGCGACGTACGACGAAGAAAACGACCCACTCGGGTAATGCGGGGATCTTTGTCAACCTTCTGCTCGCGTTGCCACTGGGCCAATTGCTCGGCAGTCATGTACTTCTCGGGATGATCATGGGCATCCGAGACCATGGTGCGTAGCTTGAAAATATAGATACGTTTACCATCCTTGCCAATTCGCTCCTGGCGGAAGAATGGCTTCCCGGGCGAGTCAACTTCAATCGCCACGCAGGCTAGAACCACAGGAACAGCCAACACAATGCAAACGCCAGCCGAAAATAAGATATCGAAAAAACGTTTGACAGCGAAATAGCCCGCTCCACCCCTCCTTGGCGCAGCCGCAGAGAGGTCAGGCGCAGGCGCTTTATAGGCTCCGGTAGCGATGAAGCCCGACGCGGGAGCCGGATTTTCGACTGGGGCCGGAAACTCCGTCGCAACTGAAACGCTGGAGTTCTCCGCCATACCAGCAGCGGAAGCACGATGACTTGCGAAAGACTCGTTCGTGGCAATCTCGTTAGACAAGACTAAGCCACCGCCAAGCTAAGTTGCCCATGAGCCAAACCGCTATAGGGCAGACTACAGCACTCCAGTTCCGAAGCGATTAAAGTGCTGCGAAGATAGCAGCTTTGCAGCACTTCAATCGCCGACTCGCATCCAGCAATTAAATCGCGTCCCTCCGCACAGATATCGCTATATGTCGCTTCGCCCAATTGCATATCCAAATAAATCCCTTTTGCTAAAATTACGTCCCCGTTACCCGGGGTTCCTCCCGCCAGTTTCCTCTTCTTCACCCAATTGCAGCTGTCGATTCGTTCTCGCCCCTACCCTTTTACGGGGCTTTTGGAAACAATCTCCAACCCAAGCCGTATCGTTTTCACCCTGCCAAGCATACGTATCTCAAGTTCGGCCGTTCTGCGATGCCTGTCAATTCGCTTAATCTCGGCCTCATGGCCCATAAGCGGCCCGCGCAGCACTATTACTTTGCCACCCTCCATAATGCCCTCGCTCATTTCAACCACGCGGCGCTCATCGCCCGCGAAAGCATTGAGCCAAGCCATCTCGTCACCGTTCAGGGGAATGAATACTTCGTTGTTGCCAAGCAGTTTGGTAAAGGCCGGAACACGGCGTAGCTGCAGCGAGAGCTTCTCAACATCACTCGTCTCTACGTACAGGTAGCCCGGAGTCAAACGCTCCGTACGCTTATACCATTCGCCCTTCCAGCGACGCATTGCCTCAAAGCGCGGCACGAATATCTCGCCAATCACGCTTTCGTCGACGAAACGCCGAATGAGCTCTTCAACTTTGGCTTCTTGGCCGCTTCCGACCTGAATGGCATATATATGCATGGCGCTTTCCTTGTCTCTGAGTAAACCGATCTCATCGCAATGCAGCAAAATCGCCTCACACCGCACCACCGCATCGCGGCGCATCTCGCGCGATCACCCCGTACACCACCCACGTTCGGATTTGTTCCGGGGCATAGCTTCGCTACCGCGAATGCGGCCCAACAACGAACTATTCATTTCCCGAACAACGACGCAACGCGCTCAAAGCGACGATTGCACGCTTGATAGGGTGTATACGTTACGGCCCATAATTGAGCGCAAAAAAGGCCAATGACTATTGGCCCATTTGTAACGCCATTCGGTGCAACCCCTTTGCAAAAAAAAAAGGGGGGGGGCACACCGTCTTGTATAATTTTGCCTATTGCTCGCATCTATGTAATGCAATTTGTAGGTTAAAGTTACAATTTAACGTCGATTCTTCACCGATACAACTGCTGGCAGCACCTTCTGAGCATTGGTTTGCTGCACAACATGCGACTTGTTTTGAATGTTGCGCAACTTTTTGACGTGGGCACCGCATTTGTATCGAGCGATCGTCGTGCGCACGCCAAAAGCCCGATGCCGGAAGAGTGCTTTTAGCACTATATCGCACGAAAGAAGCACTGCACACGAGCCATAATAAGCTCAATGGACTGCTTATGCCGCCTACTTCACGTGGGCACCGCGACAACGATACGCAGCTTTCGCCTTCGCCAAATACTGGTAGTGCTCAACACGGTGCGCATCACTTGCGATATAGCGATACAGCGTGGCGTCGAACAACTTCTTCGCGGGTTTCTTTTCTTTGCCAAAACGCCCGCCGGCAACGAAATCGGCCGACGCCTGCAGCTTGCAGCCCATACGCACCAAGCGCTCAGCAATGCTCACGTCTTGCTGAATGGCCCTGTATCGCTCGGGATGCGCGATAATCACGTCATAGCCCATGCCCTGCAGCTCGTAAATCGTACGCTCGTATTCCTCGAAATCGCGCGCCGAGCAGTGGCTCGAAAGCTCCAGCAAAAACTCGTTGCTGCCATCGAAATGCAGGTATTCCGCCCATTGCATGCCCAATTCCATAAGCTTGCGGTGGTTCACCTCGAATCCCATTTGCAGCGGGAAGCCATTCGCATGCGCCACAAGCAATTCGTACGCATCCCACATAGCGTCATAGTCGAAATACGGGTCACGACAATGCGGCGTACACACGATGCTCGTAACGCCCGCCTGTTTGGCAGCTTCGAGCATTGCCAAGCTCTCGCCCAAATCACGCGCGCCATCGTCGACGCCCGGCAAAATATGGCAGTGGATATCGCGCATGGGCGCTTCCTTTCGTGGTTGAGGTTGGTGCCCTATTGTAGCCTTTGGCAACGGCTCGTTCGGCCAGAATGCAAAAGCGCCCGCAACTTCGGCAGTCGCGGGCGTCGCAGTCAAGGGGCACAGGCCGCAAACAACAGACCAGGTGCAAAAGTATCGTTAGAACGTATCGGACGGGCCCTTAGCCGCATGGCTTCGGGCGCCGCGCTTGCTCGGCATTACGGCCGGGCTCGCTGCCACTTCTGCAGCAGCGTCGTGCTCTTTCACGCGCTTCCCTTCTTTGTTGTAGTAGGCGTAGTAATACTCGCTCGTTTCTGTCTCGCAATAGTTCATCACAGCGCCAATCACGTTTGCATCGGCCTTGCGCAGCTGCTCATAGGCATTCGCAATTTCATCGCGACGAGCGCAGTTCTCGCGAACAACGAGCGCAGTAGCGTCAACGAGAGTCGAAAGCACCGCAGCGTCAACGAACGTTCCAACGGGAGGCGTGTCATACACCACGAAATCATAATCGCGCGAAAGCTTATCAACCAAACCCGCAAAACGCTTCGACGCCAAAATGTCGACAGGGTTCGGAATATGGGGCTCGCTGTCCAAAAAGTCAAAACCCTGCGACGTAGGCACAGTGGCCGCGCGCAAAGGCATTTGCTCAGAAAGCACCGCATACAGGCCACCGCGTGTATGAACGCCCAGCATGTCCGCCAAGCTACGGCGGCGCATGTCAACCTCGACGAGCAATACACGCTTGCCGCTTTGGGCAATAGCCGCGGCAAGCTGCATAGAAACTGTCGTTTTTCCCTCATTCGGCACAGAAGACGTTAGAACGAGCGAACGAATAGGATTGTCGACGCTGGCAAAGCGAATATTGGCAAAAAGCGTTTTGGCGGCGTTTTGCACTACGAGCCGATCGGCGGCTTTTTTCTTCTTTCCCATCGTTTACTCCTTCATGGCCGGAATGCGACCGATAACCGGAATGCCCAGCATTTCTTCGACCTCTTCGGCGCTGCGCACGCGAGTGTTCAACATGTCTTTAAGCACGACAATCGCAATAGCCACGAACAAGCCCGCCAAGAACGCCACCGCGGTATACATAACCCTGTTCGGGCCGCTCGGAGCTTCGGGGGTTTCGGCCTCGTCGATAACGTTCACGCTTTGCACGTCCATGACTTCCTGTGCCACAGCGGAAACGTCTTTCGCGAGCTGGTTGGCAATAATGGCGCAGCTCGGCGCATCTTCGCCCGTTACCGAAACCGAAATAACGCGCGTGGTAGTTTGGCTCGTGACGCTGATTTTGTAATCGCCCAAGCTCTTCATTTTCAGCGCGTTGGCGGTGTCTTTCGTCACGCGATCGCTGTCGATAAGCTGCGCTACGTCGTTAGTGACCATCTGCGATGCAGAAAGGTCGGTAGACATCGACGAGCTTTTCGATTCGCCCTTCACCAACACATACATGCTCGTGGTGGCCGTGTACGTGTTCGGCAGGAACATAAAGCTCGCAACGCCCATCGCGAGTGCGCACACCAGGGGGAGCGCAATCACCAAGCGCAGATGCTTTCGCAAAAGCTGCAAGAGCTCAAGCAGGGTCATGATTGGTTTGCCTTTCTCGTTTGGCGAATAACGCCGTAGTTGCTACTGTGCAGAAGCCACATCGTCTGTGGTAAGACCGGCATTCGCGACCAAGGCTTCATAGCTCCTTGGTGCGGGCGAATTGCTCGCAGCACCCAATTTTAAGTTGCTCAACTGGGCTTGCGGAATTTCAGCCGTAGTGTCGTTGGGGTCGAGGCCCGCATCGACACGACACATCATATCGCGCCATTCGTTGAACATCGGGCACACGTAGCTCACGCCGCCCTCGTTAAACGAATAACTCGGGCACACAGCCGAATATAAGGTGAGGTCACTCGCCTGGAACTGCTGCGCCATAGCGATAATGTCGGTTACCGACAAATCAGTGCTAATGCTCGATGCGAGCGAGCTCACAAGGCCCGGCAGCTGCGCCGGGGACGATGCAAGCACCTGTTTGATGATTGCCTGCACCACCAAGCGCTGGGCTTGGGCGCGACCAAAGTCGCCGCCCGAAACGTTGTAACGCTCGCGGGCGAAAGCGAGCGCTTGGGCGCCGTTCAAACGCTGGTTTCCCGCCTGGAACGACATGCCGCCATTGCCGGCATCGAAGCTCTCGGGAACGTTTACCCAAATGCCACCGAGCTCATCGACCACACGTTCGAGCTCTTCAAAATGCACCTCGCAATAATGCGTAATGGGCACACCCGCAAAAGACGAAACGGCATCGATTGCGCCCGATGCGCCGCCAAAGGAATAAGCAGCGTTAATCTTCTGCCTTCCCTGCCCCTCGATGGTCACCATAGTGTCACGAGGGATGGAGATAAGGTCGACCTGACCGTTGTCGGGGTCAATACGCGCAAGCATGGTCACGTCGCTTCGGCTGGCGGTTTCGCCTTCATCGCGCGAGTCGCTGCCCAAAATAAGCATGTAGAACGCCGAGCTGTTTTCGGCGGCCGATTCGTTCAAGCTCGCCGGCTGTAGGGCTTCTTTGATTTCGGCTTCTTCCTGCTTGTCGTCGAAGCCCATAGACGTGTTGAGCGAGCTTACATACGCGGCAAGCGCGATGCCGCTGCCCACAATAAGCGCGAACAGCACCGCAAACACGATAAGCGCAATGCGACGGCCCTTGTGACGCTTCTTGCGCACGCGGCGCAAACCATCGTCGGCCTCGGGAGCATAGGCAGCAAAGTCATTATCGAAATCGCTGCCCACTCCTGCTCGAAAGCCATTGTGGAATTGGTTCGCGCTGGGCACGCGCTGCTGGTACGCCGCGCCCGCGGGACGATAGGCACCCTGGCTCTCGTCTTGCTGCCACCCTGGCTGCTGGTTTTGCTGCCGGGAAAACGAGGTGGTGCTTTGGGGACTATATCCCCTGTTCTGCGAGTTTGGGTCGCTCGATTGCTGGGTGATAAACGAGCGAACCGATTCGGGAACCCGGCTGCCCGAATCTTGCGGCTTGGCGTGAGAGCCCCTTCGAGGAGGCATAGGAGCGCCACCGTTGCTGTAATGGTCTGGCATAAGCAGTTTTCTTTCGTTGCATTGAAACGCTAACACGCACCCACTCGGGCGCAAGCTCTCATATTCTATCGATGCATATGCTACCCGCGCAACAATAGACCGGTCTTGTTCATAAAAAGGACGCTTTCCACATAGCGCCCTTCAGATAACATACCTGATAAACAGCGAGTTTGTTGCGCAACTTTTCCCGTGTGAGAAATGAGAGGGGCACCCCATACGATGAAATCCAGAAATGCCGCCGATTCGTGAATGCAAGGTAAAGATTCTGCAAAAGACGATAGGCTCCCATTGCGCAATGCGGGCACAAGACGCCCCCTCATGCGACACATCGTCTCATGAGGGATGCGGCAGCCATCAAGCAAAGGCATCAAAATGGGCGCGCCGGCAAAGCGGCCGGCACCCCACAGACGCCCCAGGCCGCCGCCCTACTCCACAGTGCCGTAGGTGTAGCCCCAGCCATGGCCGGCAATCGAGGAGTTCATCTGCTGGCACAAAGCGATGCGCGTATACGCGCCCGGCGGCAACAAATCGACGATTTCTCGCATGTCGGCGCACACGTCGAACGTCTCCGCCGCTAGAATCACATCAAGCCGCTCAACGATGGGCGTGTTCTTGAAAAGATAATCCACAACGCGCTGCATTTCGCCATACGAATCGCTTCTCTCAAGCAAAGCCATGCAGTGGTTTCCTTTCTTTTATATCTTCAACCTGTTGCCACCTGTTAAATGCTCGCAGCGTTTAACAGGTCGGAAGCCGCCGCTGCGCGACCGTTGCCGCCCACGTCCCCGATGTGTTAAACGCTGCGAGCATTTAGCACATCCCGACAGGCCTGCCGATAAACAATTAGCGAATGCTGTCGGCGCCGAAAACGCCTGCGGCCAAAGCGCCCGTGTATGCAGGAGTCGCCTCGCCGCACGCGCGCAGAAACTGAGCACCCGCTGCGCGCAGAGCCACAGCCGCATCGGCCATGAAGTCGGGCAGCGCATAGGGGTTCTCGGGAATGGGTGCACCGAGCGATGCGCGGCGCTTCTCGGCGGCGGTTGCCTGGCGCACGCTCACCTGCACCAAAATAGGCTTCGGCGTGGCGGCGGCAATCTCGCGCACCACTTCCGCAATCGCCTCGGGCGCAGCAGCGCTGCGAATGCCGATCACGTCGGCCTTCGCGAGCACCTCGATCGCTTCAGCGAGCGGCTTTCCGTCGAACTCGCCTTTCTCATTCACGTCAACCGACACAAACACCGGGCCCGTATACGCGCGGCGCACGCCTTCGATGCCGCACTGAACATCGGCCGCGCTGCGCAATCCGTTCAAGAAAATCGCGTCGAAACCCGCGCCTTCACTTTCGGCAAGAGACCCCATGGCTTCCTTGCCGCCCTCGACGAGCGCTCGCGCCGCGCCTTCATATTGCGCCGCGCACTGTTTCATCGACATCGCCGACGTGGCATCGAGCGGAAGCCCGCACGGGCCAACTTCGCACAGCACATGCTGCGGCGCATTCGCGCGCGCATGAGAAATAGCCGCCTGTGCAAGTTCTCGAGCGCGATCTTCCATGCGCTTGTGCGCCAGGCGCGCCTCACAAATATCGGTCTCGGCAACCAAGCACTGCGCGCCCGCCATCGATTCAAGGCGCAGCGCATCTCGCATAGTTTCCGGCTCAACCAAGCTCATATATTCAGCTTCGGTTTCCATGTCGACGCCTTGGTTCGCGAGCGCGAACGCGAGCGGGGCGGAAAGCACGAGCATGTCTTTGTGAAAACGCAATTCAATATCGGCCATAAAAGTCCCTTTCGGATGTGGCGAACGCGGCGCGAAACACAGCAAAAGCGCGCGCGGCGCGGCTAATGCAATGCCCTGAGTATAGTTGCAACGCGGCGAACGGAGCGCCTGCAAGGGCCGCTTTCCCGAAAAGTGGCGCAAGCGCGCTTCACAAGTCAAAAAGCGGCTCAAAATGATGCTGCGGCAAACGGTCGTTTTACAACGGCGAACGGCGAAGCTTTTTAATGACGCTTCAAAAGCCCTTCACAAACGTATACACATTTTTAGGTTATGTCTAATTCACCCTCATTATGTGAGGTGTTGCTTTATGGCTCCCATCAGGTCTTTTACATCTTGTCGAGCACAGGTGCCCTGCGTACACAAGTCGTTCAAAACCGTCTCACAACTTCTTGAAAACCCGTACCTATACTTTTGCCTTGCAAACGCGGGGTCCCCTTCCCAGCTTGCCTGCTACCCCAAAGCAGTACGTACCGGTGCACCTCCCAAGATCAAGCACCGTACACCCCCTCCTTGTGTGAGGCCCGGTTCCCCTCCGGGCCTCAAGTTCTCTCTTAGGCCCGCTCGTCCGAACGGGCCTTTTCCTTTTCCTGGGGACGAAACGAAAGCGATTCTTTTCAACGAGCGCCCACCATAAATGACGCGCAAACGCCGATCGCAATCGCGCAACGGTGCCGTTGCAGAAAATCGTGCGCATCGCCCACGCGTCGCAGCGCCCGCAGCCACACCGAATCGGCTTCGTGGCTCAAAGGCACGCCCGCAAATCGTCAAAAAGACGCTCATACGGCTTCATCATCCCAACTATGCGTTGCTGACCTGCGGTTTTTAGAAGCAATGGGCGTTTTTACTAATCAAATTCTCAATGCTGTGGCGCGCATTGGTGCATGAAGACAGTCGCGATTCGTGCATATATGCAATTTCATCGCTTTCTTGCCACGAATTATTTATTCTGTCCCTTTTTTCGACGGCATTCGGTTTCTTGAATATTTCCTATAGGCGCTGCTTATATATTTCACTCGTAAAAAAGAATATATAGGCGTGGCTTATGGAATTTCTCGGAACGCAAGCTCAAAACTGTCCCGTTCCACAAACCATACACTTCATGGTCACAACTTCTCAAATAGCGACCTGTATACTTTTGCCCTGCAAGCGAAAGGCTCCCCTCCTTTACTTGCCTGCTTCCCCAAAGCAGATTTTGAACCGACGCGATCTGAAGCGTCGTTCATCCCCTCCTTGTGTGAGGCTCGGCTCCCCTCCGGGCCTCAATTTATCTCTACAGCCCGCTCAACCGAGCGGGCTTTTTTATTGCCCTCGTTCCACGCGCGAAACCGCGCTCAGGTTTCGCACACGACCATGGCCCGTCTTCGCACGCACAGAGCTCGTCGCCGCGCCGCCGCGCTCGCGCACTTTCCCGTTTCCCTTTGGTTTTCGCGCCGCACGCAACCTCGCACCCCAAGAGCCTATAATGGACGGCACCTGACCGTCGCAGCGTGCGGCGGCGCATTCGAGAAAGGTTTCGCCATGCTCGACGAGCTCCACGTGCAAAATGTCGCCCTTATTCGCGAAGCGACGTTCGCGCCCGCGCAGGGCCTCACGGTGGTCACGGGCGAAACGGGCGCCGGCAAAACCGCGCTGCTTTCGGCGATCAAACTGCTTGTGGGCGAGCGCGCCGACGCCTCTACTGTGCGTGAGGGCGCGCAGGGCGCCGTGGTCGAAGGCCGCTTCTTCTTGCCAACCGATGCCGACAACGCCGACGACGGTCACATCGCATGCCGCAAGGTTTCCGCCGACGGGCGCAGCCGCGTGAGCATCGACGGCTCCATGTCCACCGTGCGCCAGCTTGCCGAGCAGCTAGGCGCCACCGTCGATTTATGCGGCCAGCACGAGCACCAACACCTCTTAAAGCCCGCAAATCACGCCGCCATGCTCGACGCATGGGCGGGCGATGCGGTTGCAAGCGCAAAAGCGGCCTACATCGAAGCCTTCAACGCCGAACAGGCTGCAGCAGCAGAGCTTGCCCGCGTTCGCGAAGCCTCGCAAGCCTCCGCCGCGCAGCTCGAAGAGGCGCGCTTCACGCTCGCCCGCATCGATGAGGTAAACCCCACGCTCGACGAATACGACGAGCTTATGGCAGAACTCCCCAAAATTGAAAACGCCGAAGCGCTCGCCCAGGCAAGCGACGATGCATATTGGGGCCTTTCAGGCGACGGAGGAGCAATCGAGGCTGTGAATTCTGCTATCGCCTCGCTCGAGTCGCTCACGGCAGCCGACGCCGCGCTCGAACCCCTGGTTTCGTCGCTCACCGACGCGTCCTATATTCTTGAAGACGCCTCGCGCGATTTGCGCGAGTACCGCGACGGCATCGATCACGACCCGCATGCCCTTGAACGCCTACAAGAACGCGCAAGCACCCTGCAAGGCCTTATGCGCGCCTTCGGGCCGCGCATGGAAGACGTTATCGAGCGTCGCAATGCTGCCGCCAAGCTCATCGAGTCGGTCGACGATTCCTCGCGCGTGATCGCCCAGGCCGAAATCGCCCACGCCGCCGCCGAAGCGAAGCTCGTCGAGGCCGCCAAAGCGTTCGACGACGCGCGTAACGCAGCCGCCCCGAAATTCGGCGAGCAAGTGAACGCACAAATGGCCCGTTTGGAGATGGGCGGCGCCGAGCTCATCGTGCACGTCGACCCCCTTGAGCGAGCGCAATGGACGCGCACAGGGGCCTCGAAGGTCGAATTCATGTATCGAGCCGGCACAGGCATGACGCCGCGTCCGCTTGCACGCATTGCCTCAGGCGGCGAGGTGAGCCGCGTGATGCTCGCGTGCAAGGTTGTGCTGGGCGAGGCCGACGCGCGCGACACGCTCGTGTTCGACGAAGTCGATGCCGGCGTAGGCGGCTCGGTCGCGGTGGCGCTGGCCGCCGTGCTGGCCGATTTGGCAAAAACGCACCAGGTGATCGTGGTGACGCACCTCGCCCAGGTGGCCGTGCGCGGCGAGCGCCATTTCATGGTAAAGAAAACCGCGGGGGCGGCCCCCAACGAAAGCGAAGACGCAAACGCTGCCGAGGCCGCGATTCCCGAAACCACGCTCTGCGAGCTTGGCGAAGACGAACGCGTTCGCGAAATCGCCCGCATGCTTTCAGGCGACGCAAGCGAAGCCTCGCTTGCCCACGCAAAGGAAATGCTCAAAAACGCGCGATAGCGATTGAACGCCCGAGCCAGCGCGCGTCATTGGGCGAATATAACCCTCGCCGCGCAAATTCAGCTTTCATTGGGTAAACGCAGCCCCGCCAAGAGAGCGCGAACCGTCGAGAGAGCGAAATCCTAGTCAGACAACAGCAAAGCCTGCCTGGAGTAAGACTATTATTCCAGGCAGGCCTCATATTGCGAGCGATATATGGGAACGCAGCCTAAATCAAGCTCCCGTATTTCGCATGCGCTAGAACTCGTATTCCGCTTCCCAAAAATACGTCATTCAACGGTCGCATTCTTTATATTCTTTTGTTAGCATTGGTTAAGTTTGTTTCCGATAACAAACTTAACCGTTATGAAAGGGCCGCAACGAGCGCCCTTGCAACCGACCGAAAGGCCAGCTGTGAAAAGAATCTTCTTCCTCGTTATCGCCTGGATAAGCCTCGCCCTTGGATGCATCGGCGTATTCGTTCCCCTGCTGCCCACAACGCCCCTCGTGCTTTTGGCGACGTTCCTGTTCGCAAAAAGCTCGCCGCGCCTGCATGCCTGGATTTGCAAAACCCGCGTGTATGGCGCGTATGTCAAACCGTTCAAAGAGCGCGGCGGCATCACACTTGCGCGCAAACTTCAGATGCTCGGCCTTTCGTATGCCGTCATGGGTGTAAGCGCGTTTTTCATGCGCAACGTCATCGCATGGGCAGTTCTGGGCGCGATGGCCTTGTTCCTTGCGTGGCTTGTGGCCGTTCGCATTCCTACAATTTCCAACGAGGAAGCAGCCACCGCCAGCTACCCCACCGCAACAATGCGTCCGTCAGACGAAATTACGTCGATCTGAACGGGGATGCTCGACGCCACCGCACCAACAGCGTCAACAGCGCCGCCAGTAATGTCGGCGCCGCCAGCACCAGCGCCATTCTGAGAACCCGCGATTGCCACTGCGCGGCGCACAGCCTGCTCAAGGCCGCCGCAGCACGGCACCTGCATGCGTGCGACGCGAACGCTTCGCACATTGTTCTCAGCGATAATCTGCGCAAGCTTCTCGGTATAGTCGACGCCATCGAGCTTCGGGCAGCCAATAAGGCACACGCGACCCTTCAGGAAGTCTTCGTGGAAGGCGCCATAGGCGAACGCCGTGCAATCGGCAGCCACAAGCAAATCGCAGCCTTGGAAATACAGAGCATTCACAGGCGCGAGCTTTATTTGCACAGGCCAGTTCGACAGGCGCGCAGGCACGTTCACCACCGTTGAAACGCCGCCCGCGGGCGCCGGAAACGGATTTTCGGACGAAGACGCATTCGAAGCGCTGCTCACGACATGGACAGGAGCAGCTTGGCCGCTTTCCGACATCGCACCCGGCTCGGCTTCGCGCACAATCGTTTTCGCCATGGAGCCAGGACAGCCGCCCGCGGGCATGCTTGCATGAATCTCGGCCTGCGCACGACGCATTTTCTCGGCAATCACGGCTGCCTCATCGTAGGCCGCGGCCTCGCGCTCGATGAATTCGATGGCATTTTCGGGGCACGCAGGCAAGCAATCGCCCAGCCCATCGCAATAATCGTCGCGCAAAAGGCGCGCCTTGCCGTCCACCAGGCCAATCGCGCCCTCGTGGCATGCATGCACGCACAAACCGCAACCCGTGCACTTCTCTTCGTCAATATGGATAACGCGTCGTTTCATGCGACCCCCTTCGTTATTTTCGCGAGCGCATAGTAGCACCGCGTCCGACTGGTGGCAAGGATATGATACCTATACGATATCAATTTGAGAAAAAATACACTTACGGCATCAAGCGCAGCGGCGAAGCCAAGCACGCGCGAACTCACGACGCCGCCATAGCGCCATGAAGAAAGGCCGCCTTTACTGCCGACAACGACGAACCCCAGTCGACGACGGCCAGCCATCGCCCCGCCAAGAAAAACCCGTCGTACCGAGCCACGCCTGAAACAATCGAGCCTTCATATAGGCGAGCCGCCCATAACAATAGCAGGGCTCTAACGATTCTTACTATCTGCGCCTAAGCGGCGCCGCGAGACGTATGATAGCTTCGAACGAAATTACCCACGCGAAGGGGCCACAATGGACGCAACAACCGTCACCCATGAAATCCAACCCGTGTTCGATAGCCGCAGCCGCGTGCTGCTGTTGGGCACCATGCCCTCGCCCGCATCGCGTGAGCAGGGCTTTTACTACGGTCACCCCCAGAATCGCTTCTGGCGCGTGCTCGCCGCAATTTTCGACGAGCCGGCGCCTCGAACCATCGAGGAGAAGCGCGATATGCTGCTGCGCCACCACATTGCACTTTGGGACGTGCTCGCATCATGCGAAATCGAGGGCGCGAGCGATGCGAGCATTCGCGACGCGCAACCGAACGACCTTGCGCGCATTTTCGACGCAGCCGATATTCGCGCCGTATTCGCCACGGGAACGAAAGCCGGCGAGCTCTATCGCAAGCTCATCGAGCCCACGTTGGGCGTGCCATGCACCACGCTGCCCTCGACGAGCCCCGCGAACGCAAAAATGAAGCTCGCCGACCTGGTCGACGCCTACGGCAAAGCGCTGCTGCCGCTTCTTGGCGAAACCGAGAGGCACGTGCTGACCGTAGCCGATGTCGTGAAGCTCGAAAAGGAAATCGCCAAAAGCGGCACGTCGCTTTCGACGCTCATGGAACGCGCCGGACGCGCACTGGCCAAGGTGGCGTTCGACGAAGCTCAAGCGACCGCTTCCCAGCACGGCTCGAGCAATGCGACGCAGCGCCAAGCCGATGCAATCAGCCATACTCCCCACGACAATCAAAATGGCAGCACAGACCGCGCTTCCAGCAATAGTCATACCGCCGAAGCGAGCGACCCCTCTGACGAAAACCAAGCAGCGCCCCACATCGCGATTTTGTGCGGATCGGGCAACAACGGCGGAGACGGATGGGTTGCCGCACGCGAGCTTGCGCGCGCGGGCTGTGCAGTCGACCTTGTAACGAAACGCCCGGCAGGCGAAATATCGGCCGAACCCGCCCACGAACAGGCACTCTTAACGGAAGCGATCGCATCTGAACCAGCAAACACGCCACGTGCGAGCTTGCACCAAGCCGCAAGCTCGTCCCAAACCGCAGCCTCGGTCCCAACCGCGCCTCAAACCACCGCCACGCAGCATGCCGAACCCGGAGCAATCGCGATTCACGTATCACCGAACCACGGCGAGCTCGCCTGCCTGCTTGCCGCAGCCGACGTGATTGTCGATGCCATTTTGGGCACCGGCTTTTCGGGCGACTCCGTGCTTGCACCCTATGACGCATGGATTCGCCTCGCAAACGAGCAGCGCTCACGCGGCGCGCGCATTGTTGCAGCCGACGTGCCGAGCGGCCTTTCGGCACAAACCGGCAAAGCGGCCGAGCCCTGCCTGAAAGCGCACGAAACCGTAACCATGATCGCTTCCAAACCTGGCCTCGAAACACCCTACGCTTTTGCCTTCTGCGGCACGGTGCGCGTGGCGCCGCTCGCCTACATCGAGCCTATTCTCGAAAGCTGGAAGCAGCGAGAAACCGTCGACAACGCTTCGGCCGGAAACGACGGCTTGATCGGTAGCAGTGCCGCAACAGACGCAAACGCCGCGCTCGAAGCCACAAGCGCCGGCAAGCCGCCCTCGCCCAAACACGACGCCTTCCGCCGTGCCGAAACCGAAGATGACGACGGCTACGACCCCTATTCCGACCGCCCGCCAACACCCGAACCGCTCTTCCAGGCCGACCCCTGGAATTAAGGGAAATCAAGGAGCAATGCGAGAACCGACGAAGAGCAAGCACCAGCAACGCACGGAAAGCGAATGCCGCCAGCTGCTCGTCCCCCCGCTTTCCGGGCACCGCCGATGCAACCACTCGGTGCCCCGCCTTGCCCAATCCCGCCTTCCCCACCCGAAGCACTTCCCCAGCCTTTGGTGTCGCACCCAACCTTTGTTCACATTCCGCATTGCACAAAAAAAGAAAGCTCCCATATGGGAGCTTTCTTCATGAGTGCGTCAAATAAAGCGCGTTATGCCTAATGATAGGCCTATTCGGCGTCGTACATGGCCTTCAGCTTCAGCAGGTGCTGGTAGCGATCCATTGCGGCCTGCTCGTTGCGCTCGAACAGCTCGCCCGCGCGCTCGGGGAACTCGCGCGTGAGTCGACTGTAGCGGGCCTCGTTCATCAGGAATTCACGATAGCCTCCTGCGGGCTCCTTGCAGTCGAGCACGAACTTCTTGCCCGGCGCGCCCTCGGGGTTGAAGCGGAACAGGTTCCAGTAGCCGCAGTCGACGGCCTTCTTCATCTCGGACTGGCAGTTCACCATGCCGCCCTTGATGGAGTGCATCTCGCAGGGCGAGTAAGCGATGATCAGCGACGGGCCATGGTATGCCTCGGCCTCGGTGATGGCCTTGATGGTCTGGGCCGGCTTGGCGCCCATGGCGATTTGCGCCACGTACACATAGCCGTATGCCATCGCGATTTCGGCGAGCGACTTCTTCTTGACTTCCTTGCCGGCGGCAGCGAACTGCGCAACCTGGCCGATATTGGAAGCCTTGGAAGCCTGGCCGCCGGTGTTGGAGTACACCTCGGTGTCGAACACGAAGATGTTCACATCTTCGCCCGACGCGAGCACGTGGTCCAAACCGCCGTAACCGATGTCGTACGCCCAGCCGTCGCCGCCGAAGATCCAGATGGACTTCTTCGACAGGTAGGCCTTGTTCTCGAGGATTTCCTTGGCGAGCTTGGCCGCTTCGCCCTCGCCGACGGCGATGGCGGAAAGCTTCTCGACGAGCACATCGGCGGTTTCGCGAGCGGCATGCTTGTCGCTGCGAGCCTCAAGCCACGCCTGGGCGGCGTCGGCAACGTCGGTCTCAACGCCAGTCGCGATGAGCTTCTCGGCGTCAGCTGCGAGCATGTTGTTCACGGCCTCGTAGCCAAGCAGCATACCCATGCCGTGCTCGGCGTTGTCCTCGAACAGCGAGTTCGACCACGCCGGGCCATGGCCCTGCTTGTTCACCGTGTAAGGCGATGTTCCCGCAGGTCCACCCCAAATCGAAGAACAGCCCGTGGCGTTGGAGATGTACATATGGTCGCCGTAGAGCTGCGTGATAAGGCGCGCGTACGACGTTTGCGCGCAACCGGCGCAGGCGCCCGAGAACTCAAGCAGCGGCTGCTTGAACTGGCTGCCGCGCAGGGTCTGGTCCTCGATCTGCGGCTTGTCGGCAACCTTGGACACGCAGTAGTCGAAAATGCTTTGCTGGGCCATTTCGCCCTCGGCGCCAACCATGGAAAGCGCGCCGGAGGGACAAGCGCCTACGCACACGCCGCAGCCCATGCAGTCGAGCGGGGAAATCGCGAGCGTGTACTTCAGGTCTTTCGCTTTGCCCTTCATGGGCAGGACTTCCAGACCAGCAGGCGCTGCGGCGACTTCTTCGTCGGTCAGGCCGAACGGGCGAATAGTGGCATGCGGACACACGAACGAGCAGCTGTTGCACTGGGTGCACTTCTCGGCATCCCACTTGGCAACGGTGACGGAAACGCCGCGCTTCTCGTAAGCGGAAGCGCCCTGCTCGAACTGGCCGTCGGCGTGATCGGCGAACACCGAAACGGGCAGCGAGTCGCCAACCATGCGGCCAACGGGCTCCATGATTTCGCGAACCTGCTTCACGAGTTCGGGGCGGCCCTCGAGCTCGGTGGTGTCTTCCTTATCGGGGCAGGTGGCCCAATCGGCAGGAACGTCAATCTTCACGAATGCGGTGGCACCGGCATCGATGGCGCGGTGATTCATGTCAACGACGTCTTGGCCCTTCTTCAAATACGACTTGGTAGCCGCATCCTTCATGTAGCCAATGGCCTCTTCCTGGGGGATGATATTCGCAAGAGCGAAGAACGCCGACTGCAGAATGGTGTTCGTGCGCTTGCCCATGCCAATCTCTACGGCCAGGTCAATAGCGTTGATGGTGTAGAGGTTGATGTCGTTTTGCGCAATGTAGCGCTTCGCGGCGGGGCTCAGGTGCTCGGCGAGCTCCTCGGGCGTCCATTGGCAGTTCACCATGAAGGTGCCATGGGGCTTCACGTCGTACACGATCGGGAAGTCTTTCTGAATGTAGCTCGGGTTGTGGCACGCCACGAAGTCGGCCTTGTTGATGTAGTACGAGCTGCGAATGGGCTCGTCGCCGAAACGCAGGTGCGAAATGGTCACGCCGCCGGTTTTCTTGGAGTCGTACTGGAAGTACGCCTGCACGTATTTCTCGGTATGGTCGCCGATGATTTTGACGGAGTTCTTGTTCGCGCCAACCGTGCCGTCGCCGCCCAAGCCCCAGAACTTGCACTCGATGGTGCCGGGCGCCGCAGTGTTCGGCGAATTCGGGTCTTCAGGAAGCGAGAGGTTGGTCACGTCGTCGACAATGCCCACGGTGAACTCGCGGCGCGGAGCTTCCTTGGCGAGCTCGGTGAAAATGGCGAACACCGACGAGGGCGGCGTATCTTTGCTGCCCAGGCCATAACGGCCGCCAGTAACCAGAATGCCCGTGCGGCCTTCGCGGTTCAGGGCGTCGACCACGTCGAGGTACAAAGGCTCGCCCGTGGAGCCGGGCTCCTTCGTGCGGTCGAGCACGGCGATCTTCTTCACGGTTTCGGGCAGGCATTCGACGAATTTCTTCGTGACGAACGGACGATACAGGCGAACCTTCACCAGACCGACCTTCTCGCCCTTGGCGTTCAGGTGGTCGATAACTTCCTCGGCCACGTCGCAAATGCTGCCCATGGCAACAATCACGCGCTCGGCGTCGGGAGCGCCGTAGTAGTTGAACAGGTCGTAGTTGGTGCCCAGCTTTTCGTTGACCTTCTTCATGTACTCTTCAACGACTGCGGGCAGCTCGTCGTAAGCCTTGTTGCAGGCCTCGCGGTTCTGGAAGAAGATGTCGCCATTCTCATGGCTGCCGCGCATTGCGGGATGCTCGGGGTTCAAAGCATGGGCGCGGAAATCGCGAACGGCGTCGAAGTCGCACATCTCGGCCAAGTCGTCGAAGTCCCACACGGCGACCTTCTGCACCTCATGCGAAGTGCGGAAGCCGTCGAAGAAGTTGAGGAACGGAATGCGGCCCTTGATGGCGGAAAGGTGGGCGACGGCGGAAAGGTCCATGACCTCTTGCACGTTGCCCTCGGCGAGCATGGCAAAGCCGGTCTGGCGGCAAGCCATAACGTCGGAGTGGTCGCCGAAAATGTTCAGCGCGTGGGTCGAAACAGTACGGGCGCTCACATGGAAAACGCTCGGCAGCATTTCGGCCGCGATTTTGTACATGTTCGGAATCATGAGGAGCAGGCCCTGCGAAGCAGTGTAGGTCGTGGTGAGCGCGCCCGCTGCCAGCGAACCGTGCACGGCACCGGCGGCGCCGCCTTCAGACTGCATCTCGCATACCTTCACGCGAGTGCCGAAGATGTTCTTCATGCCCTGCGCCGACCACTGGTCAACAAGGTCGGCCATGGGGCTCGACGGGGTGATGGGGTAAATGCCCGCCACCTCGGTGAACGCGTAAGACACCCATGCGGCGGCGTTGTTGCCGTCCATGGATTTGAGCTGTCTCGCCATAGGTTATCTCCTCTTCCGTGCACGACCTGCGAGCCGTACAACCCCCTACTTCCAGCCGCCCTTTTGGAAAAGGACGCTGTGTCGTAATTTAGAACAGAGGTAATAGTATCAGCGCGGGCGAGACGCTATCGACGACTAAAGCGCAACGATACGTCGACGCGCGAACGCGTTCGGTGAACGGGATACCTAGGCGAAACAGGGGTCGCGAGCGGTTGAATAGCAGCGGCGAGTGGAAATGTTACCGAATAAGTTGCCGTTCACCGGAATGCGGGCGCGTCAGACATGCGCTTCCGCTTCGGTCAAGTCCTGCTCGCGACGAAGGCGCCACTGGCGCCTTCTGCTCGTGCGGAATCTATCGGAATCGCACGCCCGACACGCCCGCATTCCTTCCCAAACGAAAGAGCGACCATCATTCAGCAAACGGCATTATTCCAACTTCATCCTCGAAATGCCCGGCGGACTGGACATGCGGTTTCGCTAGATTCCGTACGTTGGAATGCCCGGCGGGCATTCCAATCCCGCACTTCTGCGCCCGAGCGGGCGCGTTGCCGCTCGGCAAAGCCGAGGCGGCAACTGCGAGCCAGAACCCAATCGAAATTAAAGCATTCGGCAAGCGGCCCGGGCGGACATGCGGTTCCGATAGATTCCGCACGTTGAAATGCCCTGCGGGCATTTCAATCCCACACTTCTGCGCCCGAGCGGGCGCTTACCTGCCCAAAGCCAATCGAGCTATAAAAAATGCCCGCATCGCTGCGGGCATTTTGTTTTACTGTTTGCGATCGTCGCGGAAGAACACCCTCGACGCTTCGGCGTAGAATCCATCGCTCTTATAGCGCAGCAGAATGGTGGGGTTGTTGCTCTTGCGCACCAGAACTCGATCGATAGGCTCATCGAGAATCACAATTTCGCCATCGACGAAGTAACTCGCCTCGCGGCTTTCGGGATTCTTCGACAGGTCGATTTCCACAATGTCGCTCGGACCGGTAATAACCGAACGAGAAAGCAGCGTATGCGGCGCCAGAGGTACAACAACCAAGCCGCGGAACTCAGGCGAGCACAAAGGACCGCCCGCGGAAAGCGCATAAGCGGTAGAGCCCGTCGCCGACGAAACGACCAGGCCGTCGCCGCGCATATCAACCACATGCGTGCCGGCGATGTTGATGCCAAAATCGATGATGCGGCCCAACTCGCCGCGTGTGACCGAGAACTCATTCAGCGCGAAACGGCTTGCGACCTGAGTCTCGCCGCTCCACAGCTCAATATGCAGGCTCGAGCGCTCTTCGCGCACCACATCGCCCGCAAGCGCAGCCGCGACAATGGGAATCACGCCATCTTTGGAGGAATTCACGAGGAAGCCCAAGTGACCGAAATTGATACCCAAAATAGGTACGCGATGCTTGCCCACGAGACGGGCAGCGCGAAGCATGGTTCCGTCGCCACCAAGGGAAACCACCATGTCGAACGACTTCACATCGATGTCGTCGCACATGTCGATGACCGACTCGATGGAAAGCGGCATGGAATCGAGTTCGGTATGCCCAATTCCCTGCGACTCCAAATACGTCGCAAGCATCATCGACGCATCGATGGCCTCGGCGTTGGAGTTGTTGCGGATAATCAGGATGTTCATGGTGCCTCGTTTCACGATTTGTACCGCGCGCGCTATGATTGCGGTTGATTTGCAATCGACTTTAACCGCATTAGTATACCCAAAACATTAAGGGCAACATGACTACTACGAACAATTCCATAACGAACGAACCTAACGAAAGCACGAAAGGCGCTGCCTCCGACGTCGCAAACGTCGGATCGTCCGCTGCTCTTATTTCATTCTTCGTCATTATTTCGCGTATCACTGGTTTCATGCGCACGTGGGCGATGGCATTCGCCCTGGGCTCCACCATGCTCGCAAGTTCCTATCAAGTGGCGAACAACCTGCCCAACATGCTCTATGAGCTCGTTGTGGGCGGCATGCTGGTAACCGCATTTCTGCCCGTCTACGTTTCGGTAAAAGACAGGCTCGGCGTTAAGGGCGGCAACGAATACGCGTCGAACCTGCTTTCGCTCACGTTCATTGTGCTCGGTTTCGTCGCGCTGCTCTGCACCATTTTCGCGCCGGCGCTCATTTACACCCAAAGCTTCATGAACGACCAGTCGACAATGGGCGATGCCATCTTCTTCTTCCGATTCTTTGCAATGCAAATTGTGTTCTACGGTATCTCAACCATCGTAAGCGGCCTGCTCAACGCCTCACGCGATTATCTGTGGTCGTCGGCCGCGCCCATCTTCAACAACATCATCGTAACCGTGACTTTCGTCGCCTACGCCTTTGTGGCTCCGAGCAATCCCGAGCTCGCGAAGTTCATCATCGCCGTCGGCAACCCGCTTGGCGTGTTCATGCAAATGGCCATTCAGCTGCCGGCGCTGCGCCGAAACGGCATCAAATTGCGCCCGCATGTCGACTTGCATGACCCGGCGCTCAAGGAAACGCTTTCGATTGGCGTGCCCGCCGTCGTGGTTATGACCGCCGGTCTCGTGATTGTCTCCGTTCAGAACTCGGCCGCCTACGGCTGCCTCGACAACGGACCTTCCATCATTGCGTATGCGCGCCTGTGGTTCACTCTCCCCTACGCCTTCCTCACAGTGCCCATCACCACGACCATGTTCACCGAAATCTCGCACATAATCGCAAGGGGCGACACCGATTCCTTCAAACGCGGCGTGGTCTCGGGCAGCAAGCAAATCCTGTTTTTCATGCTGCCGTTCATGCTCTACCTCATTGTGTTTGCGGAGCCCCTGGTCACGCTTTATCACATCGGCGCCTTCACGCAGGAAAACATCTGGCAAATTGCAAGCTATCTCATCGTGCTTTCGATTTCGCTGCCGTTCTACGCAGTGAACACCTATTTGCAGAAGGCGTTTTCCGCGTTGCGCGCAATGAAGCCCTATTCAGGCCTTATGCTGTGCGCGTCCGTTTTGCAGATTGTGTTCATCATGGTATTTTCAACGCCGGCCGCAGGCTCCCTCAACCTCGGCATCACCGCCGTCGCCTTAAGCGAAACGGTCTTCTACGTCGTGCTCGATGCAGCATGCTTCGCATACCTGCGCCATCGACTTGGCGCGTTTGGCTTTGGCGGTATGGTTGCATCAGCCGTTCGTTCGTTCGCGCTCGGCGCTGCAGGAGCTTTCGCGGGCTGGCTCGTGATGCAAGCATGCATGGTGGTGGCACCCATGAATGGCTCCATCGTCAACGCCCTTATCAGCATCGTCGCAGGCGGCGTCACAGCGCTTGTCGTGACCTTCGGCATCGCCTTAAAGCTCCACCTTGAAGAAGCGAGCTTTGTGGCGAACATCGCGAACAAAATCGCAGGCAAGCTCCGCCGATAAGAGCCAAATCAACCCTCATTCGCAAGACGAGAGCACTTCCCCGACCTGCCAAATGCTCGTAGCGTTTAGCAGGTCGAACCCCTCAGGCCACATAGAGTAAATACCGACAGAAAGTCGGCGACTTCATTAACGCCATCGAACCCCTCGAATGCTAAGACCTGTTAAATGCTCGTAGCATTTAACAGGTTGGGCTATTGAATCGCATAAGGAAATAACGGCAAAGAGACGACAGCTTCAAAAAAAACGCCGCTCTCGATGCTCGCGTGCTCAATGCGCAGAGCGTTCAACAGGCCGAGCCGCAGATTGCAAAGGGTAATTACCGACAAAAGCCCGACAGCATCACAATGCCGCCGGGCTTTATCGCGAGTAAAACCTGTTTAACGCTACGAGCATTTAACAGGTTTTTGAAACGGGTCGCGTAAAGCCGGGCTCGGTTGTGAGAACCAGCGGGCCACCTTCGGTAATGGCGACCGTTTTTTCAAAATGGGCGCTTGGCTTATGGTCGCGCGTCGTCACGAGCCAGCCATCACGGCCCACGCGCGTTTTACGAGTCCCCATGTTAATCATGGGCTCAATTGCCAGCACCATGCCAACCTCAAGCTCTATGCCGCTATGAGGGCGCCCATAATTAGGCACATTGGGGTCTTCATGCATATGGCGGCCGATACCATGGCCCACATAATCGCGAACAACGCCATATCCTTGCGCCTCGGCGATGCTCTGAACGGCATGACCGATGTCGCCGAGATGATTGCCAGCACGCGCAGCCGAGAGGCCCGCCCACATGCATTTCTCAGTAGTCTCGAGCAGCATGGCAACATCACTCGATACTTTACCGATGGGATACGTCCAGGCATTATCTCCAACCCAGCCATCAACCGTAGCGCCCGTATCAATCGAAAGAATATCGCCTTCGCGAAGAATTGCCTTCGACGAGGGAATGCCGTGCACGATTTGATCGTTCACCGAGGCGCAAATGGAACCAGGAAAGCCGCCATAGCCCTTGAAGGCCGGGATTCCGCCTTCAGCACGAATGAGCGTTTCAGCCAATTCATCGAGCTCGAGCGTCGACACGCCTGGCTTTGCCGCCTCGCCCACTTTGCGAAGCACATAGGCGGAAAGCCGTCCCGCCTCTTTCATCGCCTCAATTTCTGCGGGCGATTTCTTAATGATGTTCAGCCTCATGAAAAGCCTTCTTTCAACGCATAACGCACGCCATGCTACCACAAAAGAAAAGCCCGCTCCGAAGAGCGGGCTTTAAACCATCGCATGGTGGATACGACAGTTGCAATTCAATGAAGACTACTCAGCAGCCTGATCGAAGTTGCGAGAAACGGCAGGGTCGACGGAAATGCCAACGCCCATGGTGGAAGAAACCGTAATCGACTTGATGTACTTGCCCTTGGCCGAAGACGGCTTCATGCGAACAATCTCGTCGTACACGGTGCCATAGTTCTGGGCCAGCTGCTCAGCGGTGAAGCTCGCCTTGCCAATGATGACATGAGCAATGCCGTAGCGGTCAGCACGGTACTCGACCTTGCCGCCCTTGAGCTCAGAAATGGCCTTGGCAACGTCCATGGTCACGGTGCCGAGCTTGGGGTTCGGCATCAAGCCACGGGGGCCAAGAATTTTGCCCAGGCGGCCAACCTTGCCCATGAGGTTCGGAGTAGCCACAGCAGCATCGAAGTTAATGTTGCCAGCCTGGATGTCGGCCACGAGGTCATCGGAGCCAACGATATCGGCGCCAGCCTCACGGGCGGCGTCAGCCTGCGCGCCCTCAGCGAAGACGGCAACGCGGACAGTTTTGCCAGAGCCGTTCGGCAGGGAAACCATGCCGCGCAGCTGCTGGTCGGCCTGACGAGTGTCAATGCCGAGACGGAAGTGAACTTCGACGGTCTCGTCGAACTTCGCAGAAGAGCATTCCTTGACGAGGTTCATGGCCTCGACGGGAGCGTAAAGCTTGTCCTTCTCGACCTTAGCGAGGGCAGCTTTGCGATTCTTGGAAAGAGACATGTCTTTCTATCCTTTCGTGGTAATGGCGGGTTTTCTTCAAACCCTTCCACTTACGTGGTGATGGCGGGTCGTGAGACCCTTCCACTTACAGTGCGTTCAAATAAACGCGATACGAAGATTACTCTTCGCGGCCAGCGAGCGCAGCAGCGAGCTTCTTGGAAGGCACATAAACCTTCTTCATCTCGCGGCCCTCGATGCGAACGCCCATGGAACGGGCGGTGCCAGCAACGATCTCCATGGCGGCCTCAATGTCGTTAGCGTTGAGGTCGGGCATCTTGATCTCGGCGATTTCGCGAAGCTGATCGAGGGACAGCGTGCCCACGGTCTTCAGCTGCGGAATGCCAGAGCCGCTCTTAATACCGAGCTTTTCCTTGATGAGAACAGCCGCCGGAGGAGTCTTGCACACGAAGGTGAAGGTTTTGTCCTCATAGATGGTGATTTCAACAGGGATGATGGTGCCGGACTGCTCCTGCGTAGCGGCGTTGAACGCCTGGCAGAATTGCATGATGTTGACACCCTGAGCACCCAGAGCGGGGCCGACCGGAGGAGCCGGGTTAGCAGCGCCAGCCGGAATTTGCAGCTTAACGAAGCCGGTGACTTTCTTCTCAGCCATTGTCGTTGTTTCCTTACCTTGCCGTTTTGTTATTTCCCATACACAGCCACTGCAAGAGAAGCCCTGTCCACCCAGGCTCACAGCGGCTGGGAATAGCCAAAATTAGATGGTCGCAACCTGGTCGAACGTAAGCTCGACAGGAGTTTCGCGGCCGAACATGGATACCATGACCTTGACTTTGCCAGCCTCAGGCATGACTTCAGAAATCGTGCCATCAAACTCGGCAAAAGGACCGCTCGTAACTTTGACAACCTGCCCAACTTCCAGAGAAGACGACACGGTCTTCTTGGGAGCAACAACAGACGAGCGTTTCATGATTTTGTTGAACTCTTCACGAGTCAACGGTTCGGGTTTGCCGAGGCTTCCCACGAACCCGGTAACGCCTGGGGTATTGCGAACCGCAGCCCAGCTGCGATCGTCAAGATCCATGCGAACCAAAACGTAGCCCGGGAATACTTTCTTTTCACTCTCAACGCGACGGCCGCCTTCTTTGATTTCGGTAACCGTCTCGGTGGGAATCTCAATCCCGAATACATTGTTCTCAAGGCCCATCGTTTCGATGCGACTTTCGAGATTCGTCTTCACTTTATTCTCGTAACCGGAATAGGTGTGAAGGACATACCATTTTCTTGCCATACTAGACACCTGCTCCAATGCTCGAGATGCCTACGACGATCGGCGTAACAATGAGGTTATCGAGCACGGCGACGAAGATGCCGAAGAACAGCAACGCACCCACGACAACACCCGTCCAACGAAGGACTTCGTTTCGCGTGGGCCACGTAACGCGTTTAAGCTCAGAGCGAACCTCTTTGAGAAACTTAAAGCGCTGCTTTTTGGGCTTCGCCTTCTCGACGGCCTTTTTCTCCTGCTTAGCAGCTTCGGCCTTTTTCTGAGCTTCAACCTCTTCAGCGGAGATGCCTTTGGCTTCGAGCTCGGCAGCTTGCACTTTGCGCGCTTGACGCGCTGCGGAAGCTTTCGCCCTCTGCGTTTTAGACTTTTTCGCCATAGTCTCTTTTTCTCTCATACGGCTTCTTTGGGAAGAAACCGCCGAATCATCCTTGGAAATTAAATTTCCCCAAACACCAAAACAAGCAGCTTACGTACTTAAGCTGCTTGAACAAGCTGGCAGGCCAGGTAGGACTCGAACCCACAACATGCGGTTTTGGAGACCGCCGCTCTACCACTTGGAGCTACTGGCCTGTGTTCCCTATCTTATCGAGTTTCCTTATGCAGGGTGTGCTTTTTGCACCACTTGCAATATTTCTTCATCTCGAGTCGATCCGGATTATTCTGCTTGTTCTTTTTGGTCGTGTAGTTGCGGCGCTTGCACTCGGTGCAGGCCAGGGTGACCAACGTACGCATGAACTCTCCTTTAAGAAAAATCGAAATTCAGTTTGAATCTGTACACATACAACAAAGCACTCGGCTGAAGAAGTGGAGCTCGATTGCTCGAGCTCCACTCACAAGCTAACCAGTAATCAAATGGCTCTTAAAAGAGTTATTTGATGATCTTGGTCACACGGCCAGAGCCAACGGTGCGGCCACCCTCGCGGATAGCGAAGCGGAGGCCTTCCTCCATGGCGATCGGGTGGATGAGGTCGCCAGTGATCTCAACGTTGTCGCCAGGCATAACCATCTCGACGCCCTCGGGCAGGTGAGCAACACCGGTAACGTCGGTGGTGCGGAAGTAGAACTGAGGACGATAGCCATCGAAGAACGGGGTGTGACGGCCACCTTCATCCTTGGTAAGGATGTAGACCTGACCCACGAACTCAGAGTGCGGGGTAACCGAGCCGGGCTTGCAGAGAACCTGGCCACGGACGATGTCCTCGCGCTTGACGCCACGGAGCAGGCAGCCGATGTTGTCGCCAGCCTGAGCCTCGTCGAGCAGCTTGCGGAACATCTCGATGCCGGTGCAGACCGTGTTGGAGGTCTCTTTGATGCCGACGATCTCCAGCGGGTCGTTGACATGCAGAACGCCGCGCTCAACACGACCGGTAGCAACGGTGCCACGGCCAGTGATGGTCATGGTGTCCTCGACAGCCATCAGGAACGGCTTGTCGACGTCGCGCTCGGGAGTCGGAATGTAGGAGTCAACAGCGTCCATGAGCTCCCAAATCTTCTCCTGCCACTTGGCGTCGCCCTCGAGAGCCTTCAGAGCAGAGCCACGGATGATCGGGGTGTCGTCTCCGGGGAAACCGTACTCGGTGAGGAGCTCACGGGTTTCCATCTCAACGAGCTCGATGAGCTCTTCGTCGTCGACCATGTCGCACTTGTTCAGGAAGACAACGATGTAGGGAACGCCAACCTGACGGGCGAGCAGGATGTGCTCGCGAGTCTGAGCCATGGGGCCGTCGGTAGCAGCGATAACCAGAATAGCGCCGTCCATCTGGGCAGCACCGGTGATCATGTTCTTGACGTAGTCGGCGTGGCCGGGGCAGTCAACATGAGCGTAGTGACGAGCGTCGGTCTGATACTCGATGTGGGCAATAGAAATGGTGATGCCGCGCTCACGCTCTTCAGGAGCCTTGTCGATCATGTCGAAGGCAGTGAAGTCAGCGTTTGCGGTGCCGTGAGAGCCGTCGTTCATGGACAGCGTCTTGGAGATAGCAGCCGTCAAAGTGGTTTTACCATGGTCAACGTGACCAATGGTACCAATGTTCACATGCGGCTTGCTGCGCTCGAACTTCTCCTTAGCCATTATTCCTCCTCTGTGGGGGCCTTTCGGCCTCTTTTACTTCATATTAAGACACGCGCCCAAAAGGACGCGTGTTCGTTACAAATGGTAGCGGTGACTGGATTCGAACCAGTGACGCCACGGGTATGAACCGTGTGC